>Ga0247741_1000015_pt1 | contig 270285 bp, 195 predicted proteins | sample UWRJL213509R2_FD_180945 | JGI IMG/M metagenome (GOLD analysis project Ga0247741, IMG submission 180945) | Plant litter microbial communities from Arlington Agricultural Research Station in Wisconsin, United States - UWRJ-L213-509R-2 | ecosystem: Environmental > Terrestrial > Plant litter >...
TTTAAACCTGGAAGCTGTTAAAGGAAGCATTAGCCCCAATATGGATGCCGATTTATTAGTACTTAGCCGCAACCCGTTAGATAATATAGAAAATATTAAATCGGTTGAGATGGTTATTAAAAAAGGTTGTATTTATCAAAAATAAATTTGTACTAGCGCTCTAAAGCTCATATATCATTTTGTGCTCACAGGGAAGTGCTATAATGCAAAATATAAGATTGCATATAAGATATTTTTAAACCATAACACGTTAATAGTGTCTTAATTACCGGCATGAAGAAATATATTTTAGGCGTTTTACTTTCTATAACCGTTTTAGCGTTCAGCTCGTTTATTTTGAGAAACCGGGCTGATGATTACACCTCCTTCAAACAGGAGTTTTTAAGTCTGATCAACAAAACCCGCGCAAAGGGCTGCAATTGCGGCAACACCTGGTACCCGCCCGCCCCACCCATCGTTTGGAACAACGACCTGGAAGAAGCAGCTAAAGGCCACGCTAAAGATATGGCAAGGCAAAATTACTTTAGCCACGAGAGCAAGGATGGCCGCACCATGAACACCCGCATTGTTACCGCAGGTTATGTATTTAAAGGCTGGAAAAGCTTTATGATAGGCGAAAACATAGCCTTTGGGCAAACCAGCATACCCGAAGTGATGGCCGGATGGTTTAAAAGCGAAGGGCATTGTAAAAACCTGATGAACCCGGGCTTTAAAGAGGTTGGTGTTGCCGAAAACAACAAATACTGGGTACAGGATTTTGGTGGCCGCGAACCCTTTAGCGAAGAACAGCAAAAATTGATAAAAAGCGGCAAGTACCGTTTGATCCCCAAAAACTAATTACTCGGGTTTTTCAACCGCTTTTTCTACTTTAGGGCCACGCAGGTGCAGCACCAGGCCATTCAGAAAATTGCGCAGTAACTGATCTTTACAAGGCTGAAAGTTTGGATGGTCTTCGTTACGAAAAATAGCGCTAAGCTCCGTTTTGGTAGTCCTGAAGTTAGCCAGTTTAAGTATCTCTACGATCTGGTCATCGCGCAGTTGCAGGGCCACGCGAAGCTTTTTCATGATATCGTTATTGCTCATAGTGCAAATATAAATATTGTTTGTGAGTTAGGGGCAATTCAAAATTTAGCGTTTTCAGCAGTGTTCCAAATGGAACAAAATGGAACACTATCCAACCTTTCGTAAACAATATATCATACTGTTAAACAGGAATTTAAGTAAAAATATCCTAATTTACAGCGAGTGAAAAAGACAATCTAAAAAGGACGTTTGAGGCCGTTTCAAGGCATTTAAAAGCGTTTAAAGGCACTGAAAACTTCGTTATTTTCTTTTAATTATCCTTTCCATCCCATTAACTGCATCACCCGCAAAAACTCGGGTTGTAAAGGCGCCTTAATCATTATCTCCCCCCCAGTAACCGGGTGCGTAAACATCAATAATGATGCGTGCAGCAACATGGTTTCCATTTCCCAGGTTTCTTTAAAAAATTTGTTCTGCTTATTACAGCCGTGTGTGCGGTCGCCAATAATAGGGTGAAATATATGGGCAAAATGTTTGCGCAGCTGGTGCATCCGGCCGGTTTCCGGCGATGCTTCGATCAATGAATAGCGCGATGTAGGGTGAGCGCCAAAAGGCACATCAAGCTCGGCCCTGTTGAGGGTTACGTATCGTGTTAACGCTTCCTGTAAAGTACCGTTCTCTTTACGCAAGGGGTAATCTATCTCCTCGGCATCGGGCGTGTAGCCCCGCAATATGGCCAGGTATTTCTTTTTCACCCGGTTCTCCATAAAGGCTTGCTGCATCGCTATTTCGGTAGGTTTATCAAACGCAAACAGCAGCACACCGCCTGTTTTTCGGTCGATACGATGAGCCGGGTTCACCTTCTTTCCTATCTGGTCGCGCAGTAATTGCAGGGCAAATTCTTCCGCATCAGCAGCTATGGAAGAGCGGTGCACCAGCAAGCCATGCGGCTTATTAATGGCTATCAGGTTTTCGTCTTGATATAGGATGTCGAGCATGAAGTCGGGTTTGCTGTAAAAGGCGAAATTAGCATGTTCCATTTTAAAAAAGCGGAACAAAAACATATTATTTATTAATAACTGTATATCAGCAACTTAAACCAAAATTGTAAAGTTTTACTTTAGATAGAAGCAAAAAATAAAAATGTCAATAATCTGGTTATCAATATGTTCCGTTTGTTCCACTTGTTCCATTTTTAAATGGAACAAAACGATAAATATTAGCTTATGGCAAACTGAAACTGCCCGGTAATTTGGTTAAGTACCTGGCTCTCGCCGGCAGCAACGGGCAGCGGGTCTATCACATAAACCGGGCTTTCCTCATACCGCGATGCAACACTGATATGGGTATTGCCTGCATGTTCGGCAAACATCTTCAGCGCCAGTTCGGGGCAATTATTATCTTTTGATAAATGCGCCAGCAAAACGTGGCTCATATAACCTGGTTTATGCTCGATAAACAGATCAAGTGCCTGTTTATTTGATAAGTGCCCCTTCCCTCCACGTATCCGCCTTTTCAGGAAGTATGGGTACCTGCCCTGCTCCATCATCTCCTCGTCGTAGTTAGCTTCCAGGAAAGCGGCGTGGCATTGCGTAAAATGGCGTATCAGGTGCTCGCACGTCGCACCTATATCCGTAAATACGCCTATGCGGGTATCGCCATTGGTTACCATAAAGCTATGTGGTTCAACAGCATCGTGGTGTTTTGGGAAACCGATAACCTCCAGGTTGCCAATTTTAACCGGCAGGTATGATTTTAAAGGGATGCAAAGCTCTTTAGGCACATCGCCGCAGTGATGTACTGTACCATCAGTAACATAAACCGGCATTCGGTATTTACGTGCTAAAACGCCCAGGCCTTTAATATGGTCGGTATGCTCGTGCGATATAAATATGGCTTTTACCTTTTGCATGGAAAGCCCCAGACGGGCCATGCGCTTTTCGGTTTCGCGGCAGGATATGCCGGCATCAACCAGTACTGCTTCACGCTCGTTACCAACGTAATAGCAGTTGCCGTTACTCCCTGAATTCAATGACGCTATAAACACCGGCATAGCTACAAAGTAAAACATTTTGTGTAAATACTAAAAGCTTTAGCGCGGTTAATTTTCAACATAAGAAAATTATTGTCATGGTGAACTTATTGAACAATATGTAAAAACATACAAGTATTCCACAAACCCAGGCCTACCTATCAATTATACATCAACCGCAAACAATATTAACTTACATAACATTAACACTAATGCCCGCAGATATTAACTATAATTGTATAGAAAAATACTTGTACCGATGCTATCTGAACCCACCTACTTACCCGCCCGCATGGTTGCCCCCGAAATTGAGGCACACTTTAAAAAGCACCAGCTGGCGGCACAAAGCATCCCCGATAGTAATGTAGCTACCGCGCCGGATAGCCACATTATTGAAGCAGTTATTGATATTGCGTTTTGGGCCAGTATGCGGCGCGAGGAAGGTCGGTCGCCAAATATATCATTGGCACTATTACAGCCTTCACAATCAGACAAGCCCCTTATTTTTGGCGAAAAACTCCGGTTAACTACCCAAAACCTGATCAAACTTGCACCCGCTGTTGAGCAGCCCGGTATACATTTAGGCGTTTGGCCGGAGGGCGATGACCTGTTTATATGGGGCACCACGCACAGCGTACCGGCTATATGTTTTGTTTTGGAAGTGATTGAACCCGGGCTTTTGGTTATTAAACATCGCCGGGTAGATGGCTTTGGCAAGTTTGTTAACGTTGCAGTTTTGCAGGGCGACCAGATAAAAGTTTTAGACGAAGCCACTATGGGTGTGGCCGATTGCCCGCAGTTGCTTAAATCGCTTGCTAATATGCCCCTGCCATCGTACATGGGCGAATCGTTTAACGTACTGGTACAACTGGCGGCATCCATGCGTAAGCACAGGCGCGGCGGATTAGTTTTGATGGTTCCCGCTGGGACAGATAAATGGAAGGCATCGATAGTACAACCGGTAAAATACCCGGTTATACCCGCGTATGGTGCTATTGACGAGCTTTTAAAACTCACCGAGGTGGAGCGTAAAAAACTGGAATGGCAGGAATCGCTTTTGGAAGCTATTGACCTGATAGGCGGTTTTACCGCCGTTGATGGCGCTACCGTTATTACCGATAAATACGATCTGCTTGCCTTTGGGGCTAAAGCTGCCCGTTCAGAGCATAGTGAACCCGTAGGGCGAATTATTATGACCGAACCCGTTGCAGATGGTAAAGCGGTAAGGATGCATCCGGCGCAAAGTGGTGGCAGCCGCCATTTAGCAGCCGCCCAATTTGTAAGCGATCAGCATGATGCAGTTGCCTTAGTTGCCTCACAGGATGGGCAGTTTACAGTTTTTGCATGGTCGATAGAGCTGAATATGGTTCATGCCCACCGCATAGATGTGCTGTTGCTATAAGATAATAAATAGCGAACTCCGCTCCTTTTGTTCAAGATTACTGCTACGGTGGCCTTTGCCTGTAGTGTCCTCCATCAACAGGATCTCGCCGGGTTGAAACGACCGCTTTTCGCCGGTTGAAGTTTCAATTTCTACACCACCATCCAGCAAAACCACATATTGTTTTTGCGGCGCGTTGTGCAAATCGTTATAGCCGGGCAATACTTTTCTAAAAAGCACTTCTTTAACCGCTATCTTATCCGACAAAGAACCAATAGGCCCATGGTCTGTTAACGGATAAAACACTTCATCAAAACAACTTTCGCCATTTTCATCAGCATATACACGCGTTACTTTAAAGGTTTCCATGTTATGCTACTATGCGGTTCCACTCGGGATGGCGTTTTAAAAAGAATTGTACATAGGCACATAGCGGCACCAGCTTCAAGCCCTTTTGTTCGATATAGGTTAACGTCTTTTCTACAATAGCTGCAGCAACCCCACGGCCTTCCAGTTCGGCGGGCACCTCGGTATGTACTAAATAGATCTTATCGTCTTTTAGTCTGTAATCAATAAATGAGCGATGCCCGTCAACAACCAGTTCAAAGTTATGTATGGCCTCGTTATTAACAAGTTCGATGTTATCGTAATTCATTTTCTTACTTTTTTAAACTGGCGCGATGTCCATAGCGCCAATAAATAATCGATCAGTTTTTTCATATAAACACCAGCTGATTAGCTAATGCAATTTCGTCATAACTAATGGTATGTTGGCGGCCTTTATATACTTTTAAAGTCACGTTTGCATTCATTCCTTTCAAAACGGCCACGCTTTCTTCTACCCGGCTCAAGGGCACATGTGGGTCGGGGTCGCCAGTGGTAATTAATACAGGTGTACCCATAAAATTCCCTTTATAGTTACTTATGTTTAGTTCTTCACCTATCAGTCCGCCTGTAAAAGCTACCGCACCCCCATACTGCTTAGCATTACGGGTGATATACTCCAACGTTAAACATGCCCCCTGCGAGAAACCCGCGAAGTAGATCTTATCGGCCGTAAAGCCATCGGCCAATGCCTGCGCTACTACTTCATCAACAATTGTTAAAGCAGAGCTTAAGGCGGGTTCATTCTCTTCTACAGGTGCTAAAAAGCTGTAAGGATACCAGCTATGGTTGGTAGCCTGGGGTGCATAAACAGTCATCTCAGCGGCATTAAGCTCATGCGCAATCCGCATAATATCAACAGCCGAAGCCCCCCTGCCGTGCAGCATAATCAGGGCTGCTTTTGCATTGGCGGCTGGTATGCCGCTAATGCTTATTTGTTTGCTGTGTGCGTACATTGTTTAGTCTAATTTTGGTAATGATTTTTCTAAAGCGCTACGGAACCTTTCGTGTTGTGCAGGCAATTTTAAGTGCGTACCTAACTCTTCAACAGGTTCGTCAACACTGAAGCCTGGGTTATCGGTAGCTATTTCGAACAATACGCCTCCCGGCTCGCGGAAGTATAATGAGTAGAAGTAGTTACGGTCTATCTTATCGGTAATATTCAACCCCAAAGCAGCTATCTTTTCGCGGTATTGCATCAACACTTCCTCATTCTTAACCCTAAATGCTACGTGGTGAACAGAACCACCCGCCACATGCCCGGCAACTTCTCCCTGTACTTCAACCAGGTCTACAATATTAGCGTTATCTACCGCATCAGTTACAAACCTGTATCGGTTTACATGCTGCTCTAATAAGCGGTAGCCAAACACATTGGTCAGGATATCGGCAGTTGGCTGCATTTTATTTGTCGTGATGGTAATGTTATGAAAACCTTTGGTAGCATTATCAGCTTTGATCTCATCGGTTTCCCATGGCAAACGGGTATCGGTAGTTTTTGAGGCTATCAGTTCCAGCTTTAAACCATCGGGGTCTAAAAAGGTAAGGTATTGCTCGCCAAATTTCTCAGCTACCTTATTGTAGGTAACATTATATTTTTCGAAACGTTTCAACCAAAAATCAAAGCTATTTTCGGGTACAGAATAACCTATTTCGGTTGCCTGCCTTGCGCCCCTCCTGCCTGTACCAATACCTTCCCAGGGGAAGAATGTAAGAATGGTGCCGGGCGTACCTTGTTTATCGCCGTAGTATAAGTGGTAAGTTTCGGGGTCATCAAAATTCACGGTTTTTTTAACCATGCGCTGGCCCAATACTTTTGTATAAAAATTATGATTGCGTTTGGCGTTGCCTGCAATTGCTGTGATGTGGTGTATGCCGTTTATTGTATTTTCCATGATGTGTGTTTATTTATGTTTAGTTTGTTATTAAAATTCAAGTGTACCGAATACGCCATTTTTATAATCCTCAATGGCCTGGTTAGTTTCTTCGGCGGTGTTCATTACAAAGTTATCTTTAGCAGCAATCGGCTCTTCAATAGGCTCGGCGCTTAAAAACAATATCTGCGCATCCTCTTCTGCTGTCAGGATGATCTCTTCATTATCCTTCTCAAAAACTATCAGGTTGTATTGGCCTACAGTTTCCTGATTTACCGTTACACTGCCTTTTGCTATGTATAGCAGCGTCCAGTATCCCGGGGTTGCCATTAACTGCACCTGTTTGCCCTGTGCTATTTCGCCCACTATAGATACAACAGGGGTATAACTTTTCAGCGGACCGGTTTTACTGTCGAAACTGCCGCTTGCCAACCTTAGGTTTACACCATCCTGCTGTAGTACGTTCGGCAATTGTGCTTTGGTGGCCGATTGATACGTTGGCTCGTCCCATTTATTTGCTTTGGGTACGTTTATCCAAAGCTGTATCAACTCCTGTGTGCCGCCATTTTTTAAAAGCTCAGCAGTTGGGCCTTCGCTGTGCAAAACGCCTTTACCTGCAAACATCCATTGCACATCGCCGGCTTTGATGATACCATCGTGCCCTGCGCTATCCTTGTGGTAACCTTCGCCCTGGAGCTGAAAAGTAACAGGTGCAAAGCCACGGTGCGGGTGCGGATGGATCCGCAGCTCCTGGCCGGGGGTAATTTGCTTTGGCCCCATATGGTGCAATACAATGAACGGATTGGCAAACCTGAAATCCATGTGCGGCAATGGCTGCCTTACGCTATCCTCTTTGGTTATTTGCTTTTCGCGGCCTGCAAGAATGTGTTGGATCTTCTTTTTCATATCTCTTTCGATTTGATATAACAAAGATACCGGGTAAGCGCACGCAGCCCAATAATGTAGGTTAAGGCCAATACTTATGGCAGGTTAAGACAGAAACTTAATGTAGATTAAGTGGAACGTATTTAGCAACCGGATTAGCTACATCTACAACCCATTCTGTTCCATTATAAAATGGAACAAGTGGAACAAACGGAACATATTGATAATAAGCACATTATCATTTTTAAAAAACAATTCTATCTCAACAATAACTTTAACTTTTAATATTTAACATCCTCTAATACAACACTTTAATAAAAACACAGTTTTGTTCCACTTTTTGGAAAATGAAACAAGAATTTTTGCGGAAATAACAGCAAAATAACGACTTTCATTCACCTTTTTTCGCCCTCAGTTCGCCTTTTCTGGCTGGTAAAAAGTAAATGTAAGCCCGTGAGAGATATTTAAATAAGTTATTGACTAACAGAATGTTAATAATTTAAGAGCTGTTCCATTTTGTTCATTTTGGAACACCGTTTTTTGGGATTATCACTAAGCCGGGTTGGGCGTCGATAAGCATTACTTATAAGATTTCTCTTGGCCCCCGCGCTTCTCTCCACAGCTCATCGAAATGACACGCCGGTTTACTTAACGATCTGCGTGTTCAGCATTTTACTCAAAAACTCGGGGGTAACACCTATGTACGATGCTACCTGTTTTTGCGGAAGGGTTTTAATAAGCGATGGGTAAAGCTGGCAAAAGTTGGCGTAGCGCTCCATCGCCGCGAAGATGGCATTATCAATTTGCCGGTGCTGATAGGTAGCAATGGCATTTTGCCCGAGGATACGGTTAAACCGCTCAAACTTTGGCACCTTAAGGTTCAGTTCTTCAAAATCGGCTTTATTGAAAAACAGATATTCGGTATCCTCAATGGCATCAATATTTAAGCGGGCAGGTTCGCCGGTAATATAGCTGCGCATATCTACTATCCACCAGCCCGATGGGGCAAACTGCAGCACATGTTCAGTGCCGTTCTTATCAACCGCGTAACTGCGCAGGCAGCCCGAGGTAACAAAGATCACCCTTGAACTTACATCACCTTCTTCCAGCACAAATTGCTTACGCTTAACCTTTTTATAATGCAGCAGAGAACTCAAATACTCCTCCTCCGCTTTATCAAGCGTTACGTGTTTGGCAATACTGCTAAGCAAAAGGCTGTGATCCATCGGTATAAATATATTAAAAAGGTGCTATAAGCGCTTATACCTTTTTAAATAGCGCAATACCATTGTGGCCGCCAAAGCCAAAGGTATTGCTCAGGGCTACGTTAACTTTTTTGTTGATGGCATCTTTAATAACAATATGCAAATTAGCCGGTACCTCAGGGTCAATAGTATGGGTGTTGATAGTTGGCGGGATAATGCCATCTGTAATAGCTTTTACCGCTATGATAGATTCAATAGCACCTGCAGCGCCCAATAAGTGGCCCGTCATGGATTTGGTGGCACTTACCGAAAAGTCTTTATTATGGCCAAATACGGCATTTATAGCCCTGGCCTCGCTCAAATCGCCTACCGATGTTGAGGTGGCATGGGCGTTTACATAGTTTACATCTTCGGCATTCAGGCCGCCATCATGCAGGGCAAATTTCATTCCCTGTATAGCGCCCTTACCTTCGGGATGGGTGGCGGTAATATGGTAAGCATCAGATGTCATGGCAGCGCCTGCAACTTCGGCGTAAATCTTCGCGCCGCGCGCAACAGCGTGTTCGTACTCTTCAAACACCAGTATACCTGCACCTTCGCCCATCAAAAAGCCGTCGCGCTCCACATCAAACGGTCGCGAAGCGGTTTCCGGCGAATCATTACGGGTTGATAATGCTTTTAAAGCGTTATAGCCACCAATAGAACCTTCGCTGATAGGGGCATCGGCACCACCGGTTATAATAATTTTTGCTTTACCCCAGCGGATGTAGTTAAGCGCATCCATAATGGCAGTATTTGCTGATGCACATGCAGAAACGGCCGAAAAGTTGATCCCCATAAAACCATATTTGATAGAGATAAGGCCCGCGGCCATATTGATCAGTGTTTTAGGGATAAAGAAAGGGTTAAAATGCGGGTTAAAATCGTTAGCGGCAAAATCCCTTACCTGTTGTTCAAAAGTTTCAAAGCCGCCCTGTGCCGAGCCTAATATTACGCCTACATCAAACGGCGACATTTTATCCAGTTCAAAGCCCGAATCTTCAATGGCTTGTTTGGCGGCAACTAAGGCATATTGGCTGTACAGGTCGCTGCGTTTTATTTCGTTACGGTCAAGGTGCTCGGCCATCACAAAATCTTTTATCTCGGCGGCAAAATGGGTTTTAAAGTTTTCGGCGTTAAAACGTGTAATGTTGGCCGCGTTACTGCGCCCGTTTACAATGTTCGTCCAAAAACTTTTCATCTCGTTCCCGGCCGGCGATACTACACCCAGGCCTGTAATAACAACTCTTTTCATGCTTAATTAACTGCTAAAAACCGGCCAAAGTTTTAATACCCGGGCCTGTGCAATTGTGGGCGCAAATGTAAGCAAGTATGGCATTAAAAAAGCAACACAATGGTAAACTTTTGCATGGTTTTACAGCCGTAATTGTAAAAATGGTAAATTGCAGCATTTAATAATATACTATGCAAGAATTACAAGAACCGTTTGATGTATTGGTGAATGGGGTGGTTTATGCTGTTTTCCCCGAAGAAGATAATATTTATACCATATTTAAGGCCGGCACCGAGTTTGGCAAAATAGAAAAGGACACCGATAATGTTTGGTTATTACTTGACCCCGAAACCGATACCCCACTATTTGATAACAACCCCGAGGTTGACGCCATTGGCCAAGCCATAACTAATTATGTGCCCGAGCCTGAGGATGAAGACGAGGATTTTGAATAAGAGAAAACTTTATCGTAGGGATAATTAAAAAACTTAACCATTTTAAATAAAAAAATTATGAGAGCTATTAATCCATGGATCAATTTCAACGGAAATGCTGAAGAAGCATTTAACTTTTACAGATCGGTTTTTGGCGGCGAGTTTACCAGGGTCGTTCGTTTTAAGGACTTAGCAAGCGCTGAATTTACTGTACCCCAAAATGAGGAAAACAAACTCATGCACATTGCCTTGCCAATTGGCAAAAACAATGTGTTAATAGCTAATGATGTTCCCGAATTTATGGGCCGGGTAAACGAAAACGAAAACAGGTCTAAAATAGTGGTTAGTGCAGAAAGCCGCGAAGAGGCGGACAACATATTTAACGGACTATCGGCAGGCGGAGCTGTTGAAGGGCCTATTGACGATAGCCCCTGGGGTACGTACGCCGGAATGTTCAGGGACAAATATGGTATTGAATGGATAGTGGAATTTGACCCCAATAATAACGGGTAAATTTTACCGTATAACGATGCCGGGGGGGATTGAGTAGGATAATATACCTATATTAGGCCTACCCAATCCCTAAGTAAAATGCAAAGACGCTCGTTTGTAAAAGGATCATTAATAAGCGGTGCTGCCGCTGCAATTGCACCAGCTGTAACCATGGCACAGTCAAAGCCCGTAAAAGATAAGATACCCTACGTAGAGCATTACGAATTAAGGGTTTATACCTTTAAGGATGAAAACCAGCAAAAAATAACCGAAGATTTTTACCGGGATGTTTTTGTACCGCTGATAAAGCAAAACAGGTATGAGCCTGTGGGTGTTTTTACCGAATTGCACCCCGCCGGGCAAACAAAGTTATTTGTACTGATACCGTATAATACTTATGTACATGCCGAAGGCCAATACTATTTTCTTGAAGACAACAAGGATTACTGGGCACGCGGAGCAGCTTACCTTAACGCGCCTGCCAACACCCCCGCGTTTGAACACCTGGAAACTTCCATGCTGAAGGCGTTTAAACGCACACCCATTAAACAACTGCCGCCACGTGAACAACGCATTTTTGAATTGCGCCAATATAAAAGCGCCAGCGAAGCCGCAGGTAAAAAGAAAATAGAGATGTTTAACGACCAGGGCGAGATAGCTATTTTTAAACGCCTGGGCTTTAAACCCGTTTTCTTTGCCGAAACCATTTATGGCGACAACAGGCCAAACTTAACCTACATGATTACCTTTAAGGATCTGGACGATAAAGCCGCCCACTGGAAAAGCTTTGTGGATGACCCCGAATGGAAAAAGATAAGCTCGGTACCCGAATATGCTGATGCCCTGCTGGTATCAAAAATAACATCAACTATGCTGGTACCAACAGATTATTCGGGGATATAATCATCCTTTATTCCCGGATATTAATTACGTAGCCAAGCATTGGCCTGCGGGCTTTAAAACCAACACGCTCATAAACCCTGAGGGCCGACTCATTATCGGCCAGTACATGCAGGAACGGAATACCATTGACTTGTTTAACCCGTTTAATTTGCTCCTGCAATAATATGCCGGCGTAGCCTTTGCCCAGATGATGGGGATGCGTACATACAGCGCTTATCTCTATATATGGTGATGGCTGCATGCGCTGCCCCAGCATTGATACCAATTTGCCATCTTCAAAAATACCTGTGTAGTTTCCAAATTCAATAGTACGCTGCAAAAACGGGCCGGGCTTGGTAAGCTGGGTCAGCTCAATCATTTGAGGGATGTGGCTATCATCCAGATCTGTTATTTGTTGCGATGCCGGGTTGGTTGGTGCAGGCCCTTCATGTACCATTTGCAGCATTTCAAACTCCCTTAGTATTTCCCAGTTACCGGGCAGGTTATGTTTTACCGGGCTAAAAATAACAACCGGGTTTATTTGCGGGCCAAGGGCGGTAAGCGCTTCAAAATCTTCTTTGCTATTACTTTGCATCCCGGCAAATGGCGCCACATCACGGCGAAAAATGTTTACCTGGCCATCACCAATCGATAGCTTTTTGCTGCCAGTTTTAAGTGCGTTGTATATGGGGTTATCAAGGATGTGTGTCATTATATAAAGTGCTGTGCGGGCAAACTTAATTGATAGCTACAACTTAAATATCATTTATAAGTAAATAGGTTCGCCCGCCCCATCGTCCTGATTAATATTTGATATTGTTAATTTAATTAACGTTACCTTTAAACACTTACTTTTCTATTTTTTTAATACCCTCTTTTCTGCAATAATTATTGTAGTCATAAATATTTCCCGTTTCTCTATCATATTACATTGATACAATGACTAAAATAATGCCTTCGCAGGTAAATGCTGATGATATTGCAAATAACACTTCGTTAACTTCCGGCAATGCCAGCAATGATATTTTTGGAATAGCCAACGATATTATTATTGCCAAATACCCACCGGCATGTGTAGTCGTAAATGAAGCTTTCAACGTCATTCAGTTCAGGGGAAAAACTGATATGTGGCTTTCCCACGCTACCGAAGACGGTAAAGTAAACTTACTAAAAATAGCACGCGAGGGTTTGGTGTTTGAGCTGCGTTATTTATTGCACCAGGCAAAAAAATCAAATACCCCCGCATCAAAACATAATATTTTGTTCCTCCACCCGGAAGGGCAGCAATATGTTGATATAGAGGTTACACCTATAATTATCGCAACAGGTATATACTTTTTGGTACTGTTTAAAGAAGGCAGCATGTATGCAGACAAAGCCCGCTCATTGAATAACCAAAACCGGTTACGGATTGAGCAGCTTGAGGATGAGCTAAAACAAACGCATGCGGATATGGATTCGATATCCGACGAGCAGGAAGCTATTTACCAGGAGCTTCAGAGCGCTAACCTGGAGCTGTTAACCAGCGGTGATGAATTGCAGATCATCAACGAAGAACTGGAAACCTCTAAAGAAGAGTTGCAAAGCACCAACGAGGAGATCATGTCTATCAACGATGCGCTGAGCGACCGAAACGACGATCTCACCTACGCCCGTACCTTTACCGATGGTATTATTAACACCATAGGCGACCCACTCATCATCCTGGATGAAAACCTAAGGGTTAAGCAGGCAACCAACGGCTTTTACAGCAAATTTAGGGTAAACGAAGAAGAAACTGAGGGCCGCTATATTTATGATCTTGGGAATCAGCAATGGGATATCCCCGCATTACGTACCATGCTGGAAAATATCCTTCCCCAGCAAAAAGTAGTGCTTGATTACGAGGTGACGCATATTTTCCCGACTATTGGCCGCAAAATAATGAACCTGAATGCCCGCCAGCTTGAAAAAATGAACGGTGAGCTACTTATACTTTTAGCCATTGTTGATATTACAGACAAACGCAGGATTGAAGAAGGCTTGGCCGAGGTTGAAAAACTTTTTGCCGAGAGTAAAGAACGGTTAAAACTTGCTGTAGACGCGGCAGGCCTTGGCACCTGGGATTATAACTCGCTGACCGGGGAACTGATATGGGACCACCGCTGTAAGGAGATGTTCAACCTGTCGTCTTCGGACAGTATAACTTACAATCACTTTATCGAACTGATACATCCTGATGATAAGCAAAAGGTAGATACAGCACTTAAACGCGCATTAGGAGGCCTTGATAATGGCGAGTATGATGAAGAATTCCGTACTATAGAATCAGCAGATAGAAGGTTCAAATGGTTAAAATTTAAGGGTAAGGCTTATTTTGATACCGAAGGAGTTGCCTACCGCTTTGTAGGCACATCCCTGGATATTTCAGTACAGAAAATGCTGGATGAGGCAACCATTGAGCTATTGAAACAGAAAGACGACTTTATGAGTATTGCCAGTCATGAATTAAAAACCCCCATAACCAGTTTAAAAGCTTCGCTGCAATTATTGGATAAATTAAAAGATATGCCTGATTCGCCTATGCTTCCTAAGCTGATAGCCGTGGCCAACAGGAGTATGGACAAAGTGAACAATCTGGTAACAGACCTGCTGAACGTGAGTAAGTTAAATCAGGGCCAGCTTCATATCCATAAAAGCACATTTTTTATAGCTGATATAATTGATAACTGTTGCCATGATGTACGTGCCGAAGGCTTGTATACCATTAAAACAGCCGGCGATAAGCTACTCAGCGTGTTTGCCGACGCGAGCCGTATTGAACAGATCCTTGTGAATTTTGTAAACAATGCCATTAAATACGCACCACAATCAAAAGAGATCATCATCGATATCAAAAAAGAAGACACAATGGTTAGGGTATCGGTAAGCGATAAAGGGCCTGGCATTGCGCCCGATATGATACCGCATTTATTTGACCGTTATTACCGGGTTGATAAAAGCGGCACCCAATACTCGGGCCTGGGCCTCGGTTTATACATCTGTGCCGAGATCATCAAAAAACTGGACGGCCAAATTGGCGTGGATAGTGAAATAGGTAAAGGGAGCAGCTTTTGGTTCACGCTCCCTTTATATGAGTAAACATTAACTATTCTGATACGGGTATTTTTATAAAACTATCGGTAAGCCATTTAATTTTAAGCGGCACGTTGGCATCCTTGATGGTTTCGTGGCTTACATCCTTGCCTGTGCCATAATTAACCTGGGCAAAAGGGTTTTTATTGATATTTAACACCACCATTAACCGGCTGCCTTTGCTTAACTGGCGGCTAACCATTCTTGTCCGCTCAAACGGGATAGTTTCCACCTGGCCGGGATGCAGCAACTTGCGCACGCTCATATCTTTTGCATAGCTGGCGCGGCCTAAAAAATACGAGAGCTGAAAGTACCGCCCATCCGGCATTACTTCAAATAAGGTAACGCCTATATCCATATCTTTTTTATTGATAATAGCTTTTAGCTCGCCGGTAAAGCTGCCGTTTACAGCTATTGCCTTATCAAAAGGTTTGGTGATAAAAAACAACCCGTTATCGCGGCTCACCTCCCGTATAATGGGGTAGGGATAGTAATCATTGTAATCAGTTTTTCTATCGGCAAGGTCAACCTGCTGGGTAATAGTTTCCTGCTTAACAGGCTTTACTGCCGATAGCGTGTAGTTTGCCAGGTCTTTTTTATTGGTAAGGTATAAGGTTAAGGTTTTATCTGCCATTTTCTCAATTGAGGGTACGTGCCTCCATTTGTTGGCGCCCATTACCTCAAAGTTTATCTTATCCTGTAAGATTTCAGGTTTGGCCGCCCCTTTTAATATATGATCCAGCCATTTAAACGTTATATCCCGGGTACTGATCAACGCTACCGAATCAACCTTATAATCGCGCAGAACCGGTACTCCTCCCCTTTGCGCCCCAAAATGGTCATACGGGCCAATAATTAAGTACTGATTGGCTTTGGGGTTATACTTATAAAATTCCCTGACAAAATGCATGGCCGAGATCTGCCCGTCGTCATAATAGCCGGTAAATGTAAGCACCGGGATATTGATTTTAGCAAAATCCTGTTTGTAAGGTACCTGGTCCTGCCAGTATTTGTCATAATCGGGGTGCTTTAGCCAGCGCTGCAGCCAGGGGTTTGGTGTGCCGTCTATGCTATCTAATTTATTGTAAGCTGCACCGCTTGCATACCATTTATTGGGGAGCGCGTTCCATCGTTCAGCATCGTCATATGTTTTATTATCCAGATATTTATTATTGGTGGTATAAAAAGCCCAGGCGTAATTAGCATTTATAAACACATTATTTTCCATTGGCAAACCAAGCCCGGGGATAGCTGCAACATACGGCACTATGGTTTTTAGCGCCGGATGATGGTATTTTGCGGCCGCCCATTGCGTAAAACCATTATAGCTGCCCCCATACATCCCTATTTTGCCGTTACACCAGCTTTGTTTGCTTATCCAGTCTATCACATCGTTTGCATCGCTACCATCGTTTTCAAACGGGATTATTTTATCCGGGCTAAGGGCCTTTCCCCTGGTGTAAGCCATTACGCCGGTGTAACCATAGGCTGCAGGTTCCAGAATAGCTGTCATTGTAGTGCTATCAGCATAAATAGTGTATTGTAAAACTACCGGCTGTGGCTGGGTGATACCTTTTCTTTTTACGACAACGGATGAAATAGAAGCGCCATCTCTTGTCCTGATCAGAACATGCTGAATTGAATAGCGCCTTTCTTGGTCTTGTTTAACCAGCCGTTTTGAAACCTCCTCAATGTTTTGATACATATTAAAAAGGTAATAACTTTTGCAAAGCGCTATAGCATCATTTACGGTTATACTATCTTTTTGCTGCATGTTAGCCAGTGATTTTTGGAAATTGGTTTTTAAATCGCCAACACCGTTTCTGGTTATAAAAGCAGTATAAATATGAAACGCTTCCTGATCAGTGGTTTTGCGCAGAAAACTATCAAGTAATGCAGGGAATACTGTTTTGAACGGAACGTTCAATGCACCCTGCCTGAGCATAGCGTTTACAAATAATTGATGCTGAACATGAAGCAAAGCGGGGAACTGCTTATCGTCTGCGCCGGAAATTGCGCGTAAAGCCGTAATACTTAAAGCCGATTGTTTATAGTTGCCTGCAAGCGCCTGCAACCTGAATAAATTATTGAGCCGTGTTTTTTCATCGGCTTCGCCTTTATATTTTAACAGCGTACCGGCCGCTATTACAGGCATTTCTTTTGCTATTGCTGCGCTGTCGTTAACGTTTATTTTGGGTAGATGAATTTGCTGTGCTTTGCAATAAAAGGCAGCAAAAAGGTATAGCAATGCCATACAGAAGGTTTTCCTGTTCATAATATTTTTATATAAATTGTCTTTTATTTAAACGCGACCCATACTTTTAATTTTTACAGATCGCCTTGCCGAGGCTTCATATTCGCCCCCCGTTTTTAGTGTTAATTTTACCTGCCCGTTTGCCATGGCGCTTATTTGAGCAACAAAAGTCATGTTGATGATCTGCGCCCGGTTTATTCTTAAAAACATATCGGTGTTTAGCTTTTTCTCCAACTCATTCAGGGAGCTTTTCAGGAACACATTTTTATCTTTAAAGTACAAACGTGCGTAGTTATCCATCGATTCTATCAGGTACACATCACGCCATGCTATAAAGTGATACTGCTGCCTGTCTTTCACAAATATCTGCTCATCCTTATGGGTAGCCAATTTTCCCCTTGCCTGGGTGATAGCCTTTTCAAAACGCTCATCGCGAATGGGTTTCATCAGGTAATCAAGCGCGCTCACTTCAAAAGCCTTTACCGCGTATTGGTCAAAAGCGGTGACAAATATTACCTGCGGCACCTTTTCAAGTAATTCAAGCAGATCAAAGCCCGATTTACCGGGCATTTGAATATCCAGAAAGATCAGATCAGGGTGCAGAGTTTCGATTAACACTTTAGCTTCATCTGCATTACGGACCTCGCCCACTAATTCAAAATCGGGGTAATTCTCCAGCAACCTTTTCAGTTCATCCCGGGCGGCGCGCTCGTCATCAATAATAACCGTTCTTATCTTTATCATAATAGCGGGATTAAAATAGTGGCCAAAACCATTCCGTTGGGTTGCTGCGCAATCATAAACTTTGCGTTGCCCTGGTATTGCAATTGCAAGCGCTCCTGTAAATTCTTGAGGCCTATGCCTGTTGTTAAACGCTCAGTATCTAACGTCCCGGGGTTTTCAACCGTAATTTGTATAAAACCATCTTTTGCAGCGATATTAATACTGATAGTACCGCCATCCTGTTGTTGGGCTATGCCGTGTTTAATGGCATTCTCTACCAGGGTTTGTATGCTAAACTGCGGAATTGCTATGCCTGATAGCGCATCATCTACATGGATATCCTGTTGCAATCTGTCTTCAATACGCAGCCTTTCCAGTTCAAGGTAATCTTTCACCAGGTCCATCTCATTTTTTATGGTAGATAGCTGCCCGTTGTTTTGATAAAGGGAATTCCGCAGCAGGTCAGACAACAGATCAATTGCCCGCCTTGCCGATTTTGGGTCATCAATAACAAGGGCTTTTATATTATTTAGCGAATTAAATAAAAAATGTGGGTTGAGCTGGGCCGATAAATTATTCAGCTGCGCGTCCCGGCTGATGATGGCTAAACGGGCATTGTCTTTGCTTATCCGGATCTCGCGCTGCGCGTATTGATACATGTGATACGCCAGCAGCCATATTGACATTAACCTGATACCTGTGATAAAAACGCCTAAGCCGTTCATACCCGCGAAAGCAGACAATGGCTGATCAAACCCATGCATAAACAGCCTGCGTAAAAGGTATATTTTGATGATTGTAACTAATGTATAGGCCATGCCCATTACCAACACAGCCGGGATAAGCCTTTTTACCGTTTGGTTAAGATTTAAGTTTTGCCAGTTGTGCCTTAACGAAAAGTTGCGGTATAAATGTGTAAGTAAAATATAAAGGGTAACATCGGTAACAAACTGTATGATACCGAACCACCAGTTAAAGCCCCCGCCTATAAAGCCCGAATACCCCCAGTAAAGCGCAGCCAGCGACCAGCCGATGAGCTGGCATTTCCAATAAAGGGATAGTTGTGGCTTATTATTCAACGCTTTAAATTATTTGATATACCCAAAGCAACGCAATTGATGATAAAGTTAAAAGATAAAGTACATGAACGTGCCATAAAGGGGATAAATGAGCTTAAACAAAAAGCCCCGCAAACCAAAGGCTGCGGGGCTTAAACCAAATATAATTAACCACTCATTAATTATTTTACTAACACCATATGCTGATATGGTTGCAGATACAGCTGGCCGTTTAAGGCTACTGTAGCGTTGCTGAAGGCATTTTTCCACCCGGCACCGGCCAGCGCCGGCGGAATGGTATAAGTAGCGTTATTGTTGCGCATATTGGCTATTACCAAAACCTTCTGCTTATCGTTTGATTTTGTGAACGCAGCCACATCATCACTACTGTAAATGCTCAGGTCGCCGGTTTTAACGGCATCACTGCCCGCGCGGAAATTGAGGATATTCTTGTACTCTGTGGTCATCTCCGGGTTGGTGCTCCAGTCTATCGGCGTGTTGTAAAAGAAATCTATCTTTTGCGTGGTACCCACTTCCTGCCCGTTATATATCATGGGTACACCTTTCATATAAGCCGTAACCAGGAAAGCAGCCATTGACCCTGTTTTGCCACCGTAAATGTTTACAGGGCTACCATCGCTCAGGTAAACATCATGGTTAGTGGTATATCTAACTACCTGCGAGCCTGGTTTTGCGGTTGCATATTCGCTAACGTTAAGGCCTTGTAAAAGCGTTAATGAGTTTGCTTTATCAAACACCTTATTTTTAAGGTCGGAATAATAGCCCATGCCGTAAACCATCTGGAAACCTGCCTGAAAATGATCGTTACGGGTACCTTCTGCAAGCATCAGCAATTTGTGGGTGGTAATGCTTTTCATGGCATCGTTTGCCTCTTTCCAAAAATCAAGCGGAACAAAGTCGGCGGCATCGCAGCGGTAGCCATCAATATTGGCACTATAAACCCAATACTTCATGGCATCTATCATGGCAGCACGCATATCCTTGTTATTATAATCGAGCGCTATTACATCGCTCCAGTTGGTGCCCGCAGGCGGGATGAAATTGCCCTGTGCATCCAGCTTGTACCAGGTTTTGTTGGCTGTCCAGGCGTTATCCCAGGCGGTGTGGTTGGCAACCCAGTCCAGCATAACGGCCATACCTTTTGCGTGGGCGGCATCTACCAAAGCTTTCAGGTCGTCAAGGGTACCAAATTCGGTATTAACGGCTTTATAATCTTTAACAGCATATGGCGAGCCTAAGCCCCCTGCCGAATTTTTTACCCCTACCGGGTATATGGGCATCAGGTACACTACATTTATGCCCAGGCTTTTTATGGCATCCAGCTTTGCGGTAACGCTTTTAAAATCGTGGTTGGCACTAAACGCGCGCAGGTTAACCTGGTAAATGGCAGCGTCGCTTACATTGGGTACACCGGCAAATGGTGTACCATACTGTGTGTAAACAGGGTCGGTTTTTACGTTGGTGTTACTATCCTTTTTACAAAAGCTAAAAACGGTAATGAGCGATAAAAGCAGCAGTTTCATTAGAGTTTGTGTTGGTTTTAATTTCATAATATCAAATTAAACAGGGCGGCGTAAACCGCCCTGTGAATTAATTTTTCTTTAATTTATAGTTGTAGTTTGACGGGTCGTGCAGATCGAGCGTGATGGTGTAATTACCATCAGCCGGCACGGTGATGTTCTGTACAGAGCCATCGTACCCAAATACAGGGCTATCCGCGTAAGCCAGGTTACCATCGGCGTTTACACCAAAGTCTATCACCCAGGCATTATTAGCCCTGAATTTGAACGAGCCGTCCTTTTTCATATCGCAGGTAACCGTCCATACTTCTTTGGCTACATCATAGGTAAGCTGTGTATCGGTGTTCCAGCCCCCTGGTGATGCATCGCCCAGTATTGACCACGTGGTTGGCACTGCCGACCATGTATTGGTGTTGAGGTTGATAGATACCTGTATATACCCTGATCCGGGCGATAATAAACCACCTGCCAAACCATCTGTAGTAATAGCCCCTGCGCCGGCATCGCCATAATTAATGTGGTCCCAATCCTGCGCGCTGGTAAATTTGAAGTAGTAATTATCTGCCGGCGCCATGTACACGTAGCCTTCGTAAATCTTGGGTTTAAGGGCTGCCGCGGTTGGCGCTGTGCCTGGGCTCCACCCCTGGTAATTACCCGGGATGTACAGCAACGGATAAGTGGCAACCGGCTGGTAAGGTTTTACCTTTAAAACAACGGTTTTGCTATACGCGTACTGATCCTGGTATGATTGCACACGCACTATCAGGGTACCTTCTGTACCGGGCTCAATGCCCCTATCTAAAGCCAGCGTATTCAGGTCTTTACCCAGGTACGATTTACTCAGTACATCGTTACCAATAACAACCGATTTGGCGTTGGCCCAGGCATTGGTACCCACCGTATCGGCAGGTACATCAATCTGTAAAGTGTAGGTTACCGATGCTTTAATGGTGTATTTAACCGCCGGCCAGGCAAAGGTTACCACCGAGGTGGTATCATTCGCTTTTGAAAGGGTTACCGTAGTGGCCGAGGCGCTCAATGAAGAGCCATCGCCAAACGATACCGTTTTAAGTACAGTTAAACTGGCCTCCTTTTTACATCCATAGGCTATACAGGCGACCAAAAGTATAGCGAGACTAAATATTTTTTTCATGATCTGATTCGGATTAATTGTAACCAGGGTTTTGTTTTAAATTGGTGTTGGTGTTAAGCGCGCTGGTTGGTATCGGGAAAAGTTTCCTGAAATCGCCAACGGCAGGCACAAAGCCATGGGCCAGGGTATAGGTGTTAAACCTGATCATATCCTGCCTGCGGTGGCCTTCCCAGTTCAGCTCAAAACCACGCTCGTTGTAAATATCGGTAAGGGTTGGGTCGGCACCTAAAGCGCCTAAACCTGCACGCTGCCTTACTGCATCTACAAATGGTTTTGCGGCAGGTGCGTTACCTAAACGCACATTACATTCGGCCTGCATCAGCATAATATCCGCGTAGCGATAGATAGGGAAATCGTTTGATGCACCACCGCCATTCATGGGCAATACCGGTACAAATTTGGTATCACGCACACCTTCATCAGGGAATGCACCCGGGTCATCAAGCGAACTTACCTCGGCAGTATAATTTACACCGCCCGGTTGCGCACCAATCAAAAATTGTTTTTTACGGATATCGTTATCAGCAAATTTCTCATAGAACTCCTGCGGGATGATGCTGCCATTCCAGCCACTAAAGCCATAAACCGCGTTAAAATTCGGCCCGTTTAAGCTGCGGATGGTGAGGATATTACGCGATACAATATCAACCGTTACAAACATAGATAGGATGGTTTCGTCGGTTGGGTTTTTATCGCCAAAAAGCTCGTAATACTGGTAACCCAGCGGGCTTGCAGGGTTTGCCGCACCCGGGTGCAGCGAGAAACCACCCTGCGCTATTTTATTACAAGCCGTAAGGCATTCTGTCCATTTTGGGGTACCTGTATAAACACCTGCATTGAGGTAAACCTTGGCCAGTAAAGCATAACCCGCCCATTTGTTAAAACGGCCATAATATTCACCGCCTTTAGTTTCAGATAGCTTGTCAACATTATCGGTAAGCTCCTTTACAATAAAATCATACACTGTTTTGCGGTCTACTTGGGGCAGCTTGTCAACAGTGATGTTGTTATCGGTATAAAAAGGCACGTTGCCAAAATCATCTATCAGCAAATAATAAAAGAAAGCACGCAACACCCTTGCCTCGGCAATTTTAGCGGGGTCGGCTTTGGAAGTTTCCAACAGATCGACCGCGAGGTTGGCTGTATAAACCGATTTGTAAAGCCAGTTCCAGGTGTTACTGATGATACCCATGCTTGGCAGCCACTGGCGCTGGTAAAGCTGTGCAAAATCAAGCTGCCAGTCGCCGGTACGGCGGTGCGGGATCACCTGCTCGTCGCTCGAGAAACTGTTCAGATCGTACCATCCGTTATCGGCGCCGGCATAGCCAACACCGTTCCAGTTACCACCCACCTGCGAGTACACATTCGCCAGGGCCACATCAGCCCCTTGCGGCGACGCGTAAAACTCCTTGGACGAATACTTATCGTATACATTTTCGTTAACCTTGGTACAGCTTTGGGCGGCCAGGCCAATAATTAAAATGCTCGTTAATATCTTTTTCATCTCTAATCAATATTTTATTTAAATACTACATTTAAGCCCAGGGCCACTGTGCGGGTACGCGGATAAATACCATTATCAATCCCGGTTGTATTGTTACCATCGGTAGATAACTCAGGGTCGGCACCGGTGTACTTGGTGATCAATAACAGGTTGTTGCCTGTTACCGAGAACCTAACCGAGCTGATGTATTTTGAATTGGTAACAGGGATGCGATAGCCCAGGTTCAGGTTTTCCCAACGGATAAACGAGCCATCTTCTAACCACAGGTCGCTGCCATATTGCGAATGGTACAAGCCCAGCGGCACAGCGCTTTGCAGCACGTTAGCTTTACCCAGGTTTTCAAAATAGCTAAGGTTTGCACGGATGGCATTGTAAATTTTATTACCGCCCGATCCGCGCCACACCATGGATGCATCAAAGTTTTTGTAGCTAAAGCTTGGCGTAAACCCAAAGGTGTATTTAGGCGTGGCCTGCCCTGCTATTACCCTGTCAGGGCTGCGGTCGCCCTGGTCAATAATGCCGTTACCATCCTGGTCAACCACAGTTTCGGAGTTGGTAGCATCTTTACCCAGGTGTTTAACGATATTGAAAACGCCCGCCGGATATCCCTCTATCAGGTAACTGTTACCGCCCCGTGGCACGTAGTTGGTATTAAGTGGCACACCGTTAATAGAACCACTCAGGTTAAGCACTTTGTTTTTTAACAAGGTTGCGTTACCAGCCAGTGTTAAGCTTGTGGTGTTGTTTTTAATAACCTGGTAGCTTAATGTCACCTCTAAGCCTTTGTTTACCATGCTGCCTACGTTGGCCTGGATGCTTCCGTAAGGGAATGGTGGCTGCGGTACCGAGTAATTAAACAGCAGGTTGTTGGTTGTTGCGGTATAAACATCTACCGAACCCAGTAAGCGGTCGTTAAACAAACCGAAATCAACGCCAAGGTTTGTTTGCTTGCGGGTTTCCCAGCGCAGATCAGAGTTGGCATTTTGGCTGGCAATAAAGTTAGAGATGAGCTCGCCGCCAAAAAACACCGGCGGCGCGCTGCCTACCAGCGGGATTGACCCCTGCGGATATAACCCCTGCTGGTTACCGGTAATACCGTAACCGCCACGCAATTTAAGCGTGCTGAAGATGCGCTGATCTTTCATGAACGATTCCTGATCTACCCGCCATGCTAATGATGCCGAAGGGAAATCGCCCCATTTGTGGTTAACCCCAAATACAGATGAACCATCCCTCCGGTAACTTGCTGTTAACAGGTAGCGGTTATTGTAGGAGTAATTGATACGGCCAATGTACGATACCAGCTTCCTATCGTTTTTATACGAGGTAAAATCGCCGGGGGTAACTTTGGTTATATCGCCCAGTTGCAGGGCGTTGTAGGTGGCAATATCATTAATAAAGCCTTTTGCCTGTGCAAAATTGCCGTTATAGCTCTGGATCTGGTACTCATACACTGCTACGGCATCCAAATGGTGTTTGCCAAAATCGGTTTTATAGTTCAGGCTGATGTCGTTTAGCTTTTCATCGGTATGGTAGTTGTTGATATTGGCTATACCCTTGTTATCAACAGCTGTTGCCACGGTTGACATGGCAGGCAAATAATAGCCCGAGTTACCGTTTATCCTTCGCCAGCTACCAAACCAGCCGGCGGTTAAGCCTTTGGTTAGTTGCAGATCTGCACGCAGGGTACCAAACAGGTTGTCTTCATGGCCCTTGTTTACAATTGTTTGTGCAACTGCATAAGGGTTAATGTATTGAAACACGTTTGGATCAGTATAGTAGCTGCCATCCGGGTTAAGTACCGGGTCGGTTGGCCTGGCTACATAAACGTTATTATACAGGTTTGATGTGAAGGCTGCACGGCCAACACTATTCGGGCTGTAATTAGAATCATTTATGCCACTGTTCAGGTTCATGGTTAAGGTCAACCTGTCGTCGAGCGCTTTTTGTGTTGCCTGGATGCGGCCAATGTAGTTTTTATAGTTAGAGTGGATAACAGTACCTGTTTGCAAAATGCCTGTAACCGATGCGCGATAGCTGAATTTATCGGCACCGCCGCCAAAGGCAGCCGTATGGTTTTGGGTCGACCCGGTTTGGGTTAACAAACCCGCCCAATCGGTACTTGAACCATGGTTGGCCGATGCTGGTACGTTATACAGTTGCGCCTGCTCCCACCATTGTGTAGCATTAAGCTCTTTCAACTCCCGGGTAAGCACATCAACAGATGCGTTGGCGGTGTATTCTACACTTGTTTTACCGGCCTTGTTCTTTTTAGTAGTAACGATGATAACACCCGGCGCACCGCGCGAACCATAAATGGCCGTTGCCGATGCATCCTTCAAAATGTCAACCGATTCGATCTCGCTTGGCGGCACTTGTTTCAGCAAGTCCATATTGCCCTGCACACCATCAACAACAACCAATGGATCATTACCGCCAATAAGCGATGTAATACCACGGATACGCACATTTGGCGATGCACCCGGCTCACTGCCTGTTTGGGTAATGGTAACACCTGCGGCCCTGCCAGATAGCTGCTGCAGCGGGTTGGTAATTGGCCCGGGGTTAAGGTCTTTAGTGCCCAGGTTGGTTACCGCGCCCGTAAGGTCCGATTTCCTGCTGGTACCGTAACCCACAACCACCACCTCTGACAGTGATTTAGAGTTTGGCTGCATCTGGATGGTTAAAGGCTGATTGGCGACGAGGCTCTTCTCTGCCACATCATAACCAACAAAGCTTACCGTAATAACAATTGCCTGCTGGGTGCTATTTATCCGGAAGGCACCGCTAACATCCGTAGTAGTGGCGGTTTCTGTGCCTTTTACACGCACAACTGCCCCGGGTAATGGCTGGCTGTTCTCATCAACCACCTTACCTGTGAACGGTGCATTTTGCGCGAATGTTAGGGTAGCACAAAGTAAAGAAAGCACGGTCAAGCCGTACTTGAATAAGGAAATGTGTTTCATTTAAAAGGGTTTAATTGGTTTAATAATCAGGTTGCCGTATGAGCCGGCAAACATTATCAAATGTAAAGAAGGTTCACAGGCACATACAATATGTATGAAAGCCGATATTAAAAATAGAGCGGGATTAATTTTATTAAAATATTGATATACAGATACTTATAATAATTTAAGCATAGGGCTTATATAGATAATCATGAAAGCAATATGGATAGCTTAGTAAGTTTTGTACACTATGAGGCATAAAAAACACCGCAAGAATAGCACATAAAAGCGTTAAACCGGCTAAATTATCACCGGTTGTTCTTTAACCGCTTTGATGCTCATGATCCTGTCTTCGAATTCATCGTTGGGTACGAACGAACGGTTCTTCACTTTGGTTTTGTAGGTGTAGATAGTATTAACGGAGTAGTTTAGAATTTTGGCGATGGTTTCGTTCTCATCAATTCCCAAACGAATGAGCGCGAAGATGCGCAGCTCGTTATTCAGCAACTGGTTTTCGGCCAGGTGGGTTTGGTGGTCGGCATCAAACAGGGTGTTAAAATCTTCCACAAAATTGGGGAAGATGTTCAGGAATACTTTATCAAAACTGTGCGAAAGGTTCTCGCGCTCAAAATTGGTATTCAGCCGGTTTAGTACCAGTTGTACTTCATCATAGCGTTTCTCTTTTACGATCTTTTCTATCGAGCGTTTCAGGCGGTCAATCTTCTCAATATAATCCGAGTGGATATTAAAGAAGTTACCGATGTACTCGTCTTTGATCATGTTCGCCTCGTCCAGCTTAATATTGGTTTGGGTTAACGATCGGTTAGCCAGATCCATTTTTTGGTTAACCTTGGTGAGCGACTCGTTAGCAACATTCAGGTCATTGTTCTTTTTAACGATGATCTCGTCCGCAATTTTTAATTTCTTTAACTGCCTTGATGTGATCACCGAGAAGATGATCACCACAACAATAAGTAAGGTAATAATGGACGCATACATCATCAGCGAGCGCTTCTGTTTCTCTATGCCGTTTATTTTTTCGTTCTCTATTATGGGCAATATGCTGCTTATTTGTGCTTCGCGATGGCGGGCACCGTAAAAAGTAGCATCGTTGATAGCATTATGGATATACAGGAACGCGTTTTTAGTATCGCCCTGCTCATACAACCTTGTGGCTAAATTTGTAAGCGCAACAGACTCTTTTGTGGAGTGGACGTTATCAATAATGGCGGCCTGCATTAAATGCAGCATCCCCAGATCGTTGTTCTTGTTAACGAAATAAATATAGCTTAAGCAGCTCAGGTTAACCGCGCTGTCCTGGTAGGTTTGCGGTAATTTCATGATAGCCAGGTACGGGTTTAAAGCCGCTTTATAATCGGCACTGCGCAATGCTTTCAGGCCTGCTGCAGATAAGTATTCGTAGGTATTTGGCTGGTGAGCGTTCAGTATCGAATCGCAATACTTAAGGCCGATTGCGCTGTAGTGGTAATAATAGTCATCTATTTTATCAAAATCACCTATATCAAAATGGCTGCGGGCCTGCAAAAACAAGTATTCAAATTTCTGCTTATCGTTTAAATATCGCGTATTTACCTTGCTTAAGGTATCAAGGCCCTCTTTAAACATCCCGGCAGATATCAGCACAAAGCCCATATTAACCTTAGCGTAATTGATCTTGTTGTTATCCTTTAGCTGATAAGCACTTTCATTTAGCTTTTTGCAATACACGTAGGCCGAATCGTGTATGAAAGATTTATAGGCATCAAATAGTTTTTGGTAATGATTATACCGTGCCGGTAACGATGAGTAGTTGGCTTTCAGCTCAAGTTTTATCTTTTCAATTTCAGTAAACTTTGCCTTGTTGTTAGCTTCTTTGTTATCCAATATCCTGTTCAGCACTTTTTGCAGGCTATCAATATTGCCGGCAGCCTTTGCCGGGCTTGCCGGTATAAGCAAGTAAAGCAATATACTGCAACAGTTTAGTATAAATTTATATTGGCCACAGGTTCTCATTCAAACTAATTTACAATAATTGGTACTGCAAAATAAGAAATTTTAGCCGGTATATTCAGCGCACAAGCTGTAACCACTCCATACCTTTTTTATCACCTTAAAAAAAGCTAAAAACAGCTTTATGTATATGCTTCATTACCTGTAAATTAGAACTGTAATACCTAAACCTTATCACCATGACAACAGACAATTCAAAGGACCTGCCAGTAGGCTTCGTCCGCTTGGGCGGATCGCAGGAAGAGATAGCCGGGGAACTTGGCCCCCTTGCCGGCCTTACAGGCACCTGGGAGGGCGACCAGGGATGGAACATGATAGCCGTACCATCAAATGACAAAGGTATAAAAGGCTTTAAACTGCTGGTACAAAATTACTCGGAAACCATAACTTTTACGCCCATTAGCGCTCCCGTACCAAACCGTGGTGGCGATAACATACAGTTTATTACCGGGCTGATGTATAACCTGGTGGTAAAAAATAAAGCTAACGGCGGTGTGCTGCACCTTGAAAATGGCATGTGGCTGTATATGAAAGATGTACAGGTACAACCCGATAAAGGCCAGGACCCTTTTAAAGCAGGCATCCCGCAACACTTTTTTACGATAGCAAGGCAGGCCAGCATCCCGCATGGCGATGTTGTGGTTGCCCTGGGCGATGCGGTACAATCTACAGGTGCGCCTGTAATACCACCATTGGAAGGCCAGCCTGTTGATTTTGGGGAACCACCCCTACGCGGTTATTTAGACCAGTATACTTTTACCGGTTTCCCGCGTACCGAGTTTTTTGCAAGAGACGTGAATATGGCTTTACGCAGGGCGATTGAAGGCCAGAATATTGGCAATGTAACAACTATTAAACTTGATACACAGGTTACCGGCGGCGCTATCATCAATATACCTTTTGTGCAAAAAACGGTAGACCCTACCCGTTTCCAGGCCACTTATTGGATAGAGGATGTTACCCTTGCCGATGGTGTAACCAAATTTATGCAACTGCAATACTCGCAACAGGCCGATCTTAACTTTATGCCTAAATTCCCGCCGATGAAAGAAGGGGAAATTATGTGGCCGCACATCAATGTAAATACTTTAAGAAAACAATAATCCTGTTAAAGCTAAAAGGTGCGTAAAATTGTTTACGCACCTTTTTTAATTAACATTCAACTTCTTTACAATCCATGGCAAGGTAAGCCCCTGACCTATCAGCGTAAACAGCACCACCACTACCGATATAAATATAATAGCATTACGCTCGGGGAACGGGCTGCCATCGGTAAGCGTAGCCGGCAAACCAATAGCAATAGCCAATGATACAATGCCCCGCATACCCGACCAGCTAATGATCAAACTGCTTTTAAAATCGAGCAGGGCTTCCTCTGTGATCCTGGGCCTCCCCTTTTTAAAAGCATTTTGCAGGTTTATCCGTTGCAAAAAAACACGCGCTATCCGCAGCACCAGGGCTACTATAGTAATAATAAACGCATAACCAACATATGGCCATACCTGGCTGCTATCAATACTTTTTATTACATAAGGGAACTGTAAACCTATCAGGATAAATATTAATCCGTTTAACAGAAAGATGAGGATATCCCAAATAGATTTTGATTGTTTTTTGAGATCGGTAGGGAAAACTTTATTGCTAAAACGGGCAATACTCAGGCCCAGCAGTACAACTGCAATCACGCCCGATACGTGCAGATCTTCGGCAACCAGGTAGGTAACAAATGGCATCAGCAGCATAAAACTAATAGTAGCTAAACTGTTATGCTGCACCCGCTGAATAATAAAAGCTAATATCTTCCCCATAACCAAACCAACAAACACCCCACCCGCCATCAGTAAAACAAATTGCAGCGAAGCCCGCCAAAAAACAAACGCCGTACCCGTTACCGCGGCCACAGCAAAACGGTATGCTACCAGTGCCGATGCATCATTCACCAGGCTTTCGCCCTCCAGTATGGTATTGGTATTGTGCGAAAGCCCGAGCCCTTTGGTAATACTCATGGCTGCAACAGCATCGGTTGCCGAAAGTATGGCGCCCAGTACAAAAGCCAGTGGCCAGGTCATGCCGGGTATTAAATAATGCGCGGCAACAGCTATGCCCGATGCTGTAATAAACACAAGTGAAATTGCCAGTGTACCAATAGTGTTAATATTGGTCATGAAAGTTTTATAGGAGATGTTAAAAGCCGCATCGTACAACAGCGGTGGTAAAAATATCAGGAAAACAATTTCAGGGTTTAGCGCAATGTTAGGGATAGATGGAATAAAACCAACACCTATACCCGCTATTATAAGCAACACCGGGTACGGGAGTTTTATTTTATCGGCAATAGCCGACAGGCCTATCATTACGGCCAGTATAAATATTACAATACTGTAGTTTTCCATTTATAGTTTAACGCTGTTAAGGATGTACAAACAATTAAATATACGGGCTTATGGTTTTCTCACCATCTCTATATGGTCAATACCATCCTCATCATAAACATCGCCCTCGGGCACAAAACCCAGGGAAGCATAAAACTGCTGTGCGTACGTTTGCGCCCCTATACGTATATCAACCGGGCCAAATAGCTCCCGGCAATTTTGGATGGCCAATTCCATAACCTTACGGCCAAAGCCTTTACCCCTAAAAGCGGGTGCAGTAATCACCCTGCCAATAGATACCTCCGGGTAGGATAAGCCGGCAGGCACCAACCTGCTATAGCCGGCCAGCTCGTCATTCGCAAATACAAGTAAATGGTAGCATTGCTGATCTTTATTATCCTGATCTAAAAAAACACAATTCTGCTCAAGTACAAATACCTCGCTGCGCAAACGCAGCAGATCATACAGTTCGTTTACATTAAGTTGCTGAAAGGGTTTAACCAGGTGCGTTGTGTTCATTGCTGATGCTTATTGCACAAAGTTAAATTTATTTGCGTGCCAACACAGGTAGATTTTATTCGTAATACCCATCTACTCCTTTCTTTATTAATCAATATTCTAATAAAAAATTCCAATTCAATAAATCGATTTAGCAAAGTTTTAGTATTATTGTCCATAATTTATAAATCATACCCATCTACATCCTGATTCCATGAAGAGAAATTTACTTCTTGCAGCAATATTCTTTGTTTGCATCCAGCAAATAGCCATAGCCCAAACTGTAAATTTAAAATGGAAGTTATTCCCACAAAACGATACGGAATATACTGCCGAAAAGATATCAGTGTCAAGCTTCGACACAAAAACCGCGATAGATGCTGTAGTGCCCGGTACCGTGTTCCACTCGTATGTTGTTGCCGGTAAAGAGCCAAACCCCGATTACGCCGATAATATTTACAAAGTAGATAAAGCAAAGTATAACAAACCTTTTTGGTACCGCTCCGAATTTTCTGCCAAAGGTTTTACCGCCGGTAAGCGCATCTGGTTAAATTTTAATGGTGTAAATAAACTGGCCGAAGTATATTTAAATGGCCGCCACATGGGTACTATTAAAGGCCTTATGCAGCGGGGCAGGTATGATATTACGGATATGGTGAGCAATGCCAAACCAAATACCATAGCCGTGCTGATAGTGCCGCCAAATGCAGGTTATGCTTTGGCTAACCGCCAGGCGCCAACTTATTTAAGCAGTGGTAGCTGGGATTGGATGCCCGCCGTACCGGGTTTAAACAGTGGCCTTACAGATACGGTTAGTATTACCGCTACCGGCCCAGTCGTGGTAGAAGACGCCTGGGTTAGTGCCAGCCTGCCGGATAAAAAAAAGGCGGACCTTACGGTGTATGTAAAACTCACAAACGCTACATCAAACACCGTTACCGGTAAAGTTAAACTAACTATAAACCCGGGAAATATTACCTTGACCGGCCCGGATATTACTTTGAACGCCAATAGCAGCCAAACGGTTAATTATGATCAAAAAGATTTTGCACAGCTTAGCATAAAAAACCCAAAACTATGGTGGCCAAACGGTTACGGAAAACAAAACTTATACACCTGTGCGGTAAACTTTGAGGTTAACGGCAATACATCATCCGATAAGGTCACTAAAACCTTTGGGATCAGGAAGGTTTCGGCAGATACCACAGCGCTTAACGGCCCTATGCGGGTTTATATAAATGATGTGCCCGTTTTATTAAAAGGCGGCAACTGGGGCATGAGCGATTATATGCTAAAGGTCAGAGAAAAGGATTATGATACCCGCATCCGCTTTCACCAGGATATGAACTTTAACATGATCAGGAACTGGACGGGTGAAGTTACCGATGAAGCCTTTTATAACTATTGCGACAAATACGGCATTATGGTTTGGGATGATTTTTGGCTAAACAACTTTGGCCCGATAGATAGCCTGGATATTTTTAAAGCCAATGCTATTGAAAAGGTAAAGAAACTGCGTAACCATCCATCAATTGTAATTTGGTGTGGCGCTAACGAAGGGGTACCCGGCGGCGACCCGAAGGGGCCTTTAAGTACCGCTATAATGGCCGCCATTAAAGATAATGATGGTGAAGACCGCCTGTACATCCCACGCTCAAACGCGGGCACTACAAACCCTAACTTTTCTATACATGGCGGCAGCCGTAACTTATCGGGCAGTGGTATTTGGGGCAATGTTGACCCTAAAACGTACTTTACCGACCCGCATAACGGATATTTGTTCTCAAAAGACTCATACGGGATGCGCAGCGAACTCGGATCGGCAGCGTTTGTAAATATCGAAAGCTTCAAAAAATTTATGCCGAAGGATTACTGGGTGGCCCCTACCACAAACTCAGTTGACAGTAAAATCAACATGTGGGCCAAGCATTATTTCAGTACCGATGGCGAATTGGGTGGCGGCTCGCAACCTGTTAAATACATCAACTCGGTAAATGATAGTTATGGTGCGGCTACCTCTTTAGAAGACTTCTGCAAAAAGGCACAGCTGCTGAATGTGGAAACCACCAAGGCCATGTTCGAAGCCTGGAATGACCACATGTGGAAGGATGCATCGGGCATGCTGATGTGGATGAGCCAGTCGGCCTACCCTACCATGATATGGCAAACGTATGATTACTATTATGACCTTACAGGCGCTTATTTTGGCGCCAAAAACGCCTGCGAACCCGTACACATACAATGGAATGCCGCCACAAACTCGGTTAAGGTAATTAATAACAAACCGTATGATATACAAGGGCTCACCGCCCGTGCAGAAGTTTATGACATGAACGGTAAAATTGTCTCCGCTTATACCCAAACCCACAAAATTGATGTAAGCGCCGCATCTGCCGCTGAAGCTTTTGTTGCCTTTACAGCCGGCGGCAAACTGCCTGCTTTAACTGATGTACACTTTTTAAAACTTAAATTATTGGATGCCAAAGGCAATACCGTTTCCAATAATTTTTACTGGATAGGCAACACCTATTTAAACTACACGGCTTTAAATAAAATACCAGCGGTACGCTCACAGTTATCGGTAAGTAAACCACGCATCGCGACAGCAAAAAATGGTGTTAACAAAATGCTTACCTATACCATTGTAAACCATTCAAAGACTGCACCGGCATTTGGTATAAGAGCGCAGTTATTAAATAGCAAGGGCGGGCAAATACTGCCGGCATTGTATAACGATGGGTATTTCTCGTTAATGCAGGGCGAAACAAAAACCCTTGAAGTGGAGGTTGACCCTAAGCTGCTTGGTAAAAACTTTAGCTTAAATATTAAACCTTATAACAACTAAAATATGCTAAGAGTACGATGCCATATAGCAAAAACGTTTTGGCCCCGCCAATTAACTCACGGGTTTTAAAACTTGCTTTGACGAATTACGAATATTTAGAGTGGTAGATAAGGTTATTTTTTGAGTGGTTTGGTTACTGTTATTGGCATCCAGTTTTTTAAGCAGCAGGCTGATAATGTTATCGGCTATAGCCTCCACAGGTTGCGCAATAGCAGTTACCGATGGCGAGTATAATTCAAAAACATCGTAATCATCAAAAGATACAATGGCCAGGTCCTGCGGTACTTTAAGGCCCATCTGGTTTATTACTTTTAGGCCACAGGTGCCAATATGGTCGGTACCAAATAAAATGGCATCAATGCCCGGGTTCTTTTTAAGATATGCGCTTAACGGTTCTTTAATAAGCTCTTCGTTACGGTTAAAATCTATCTCTTTAATATAAGGTTTTAACTTGTCCTCTTTTAAAGCATTCTTATAACCATTCATCCTGTCAAGCATTTGTGTTTGCTCTGAAGAGAAGGTTATAAAAGCAATTTTGCTATACCCCTGTTCAATTAAATGCCGTGTAGCGTTATAGGTACTAAACTGGTTATCTACAATTACATAATCGGTATCAACATTAGGCAGGTAACGGTCAAACATTACTACCGGCAGGCCACTTTTTATTAACTCTTGTACATCCTCTTCAATATTTTTTGGTGGTGCCATAATGTAGCCATCCACGTGCCTGTCGCGAAACATGGTTATCAGGTCTTGTGTTTTTTCGGTATCATTATCGGTGCTGCAATAAATAATGCGGTAGCCCTTTTCATAGGCCCTATCTTCAATTAAGCGGGCTATATTGGCAAAAAACGGGTTAGAAATATCCTCAACCATTAACCCAATAATGTTTGATTTACCCGTGCGCAAACTTTTGGCCAGCGAGTTTGGCTTGTAACCAACCTCCTTAACCAGTTTTAAAACTTTCTGAACCAGTTCCTCGCTGATCCTCTTTTCCTGCGCCCTGCCATTTAATATGAATGATACAGTGGTTTTAGAAATATTTAATAAGTTGGCAATATCAACAATGGATATTTTTTTATTCATACTAAACCGATTTACAATATAAACGCAATGTAAATTTTATTTTTATGTTTTTAAAATAGATGATACTATTATTATGATTAACAATATCTGTAAGACGGCCATTACACCAGCCTTTTTACGCGCTTATAGCTATAGGCAAAGGCAAATATAACGGCGTAACAAACTATAGGGAGCAAATAAGAAGTAGCTACATTTTTATTGGCAATTAAACCCATTAATGGCGGGAACAGCGCCCCGCCTACAACCCCCATCACAATAAATGATGATGCCTGCTGGGTGTGCCTGCCCAGATCTTTTAACCCCAGGCTAAATATTGTAGGGAACATAATACTAAAAAAGAAGTTGATCATGATCAGCGCCCCGAACGACACCCATCCAAACGCCTGCGAAACAATAATACACATTACAATATTACATGCTGCAAATATGGCCAACAGCTTATTTGGGGCTACATAACGCATCAGGAAGGTGCCGGTAAAGCGCCCTATCATCATCATAAAAATACTGAAGGCAAAATAATTAGCTGCGTGCGCGTCTGAAAGGTGCATCACTTCGTGCCCGTAATTGATAAAATAAGCCCAGGTACCACCCTGCGCGGCCACATTAAACAATTGGGCTACTACCGCAAAAACAAAATGTTTATGCTGAAAAAGTTTCTTATCAGCATGTAGAGTTTCCCCAACAGCATATGCATCTGTTGCTACCACATGGGGATCAGTCAATGCAGGGACTTTTACAAATGAAAAGAGCACACCTACACCAGTGATAACTAATCCAATAATAATATACATGTGCTTTACCGATACCAGGTCGTTAGCGTGGCCGCCATCGCTGCGTAATATGAAATAACTGCCCAGTAAGGGCCCAATAATACCACCTACCCCATTAAATGCCTGTGCAAAATTAATACGCTGATCGCTGGTACGCTGGTCACCAAGTGCAGCCACAAAAGGATGGGCAACGGCTTCAAGCGTAGCCAGGCCACAGGCCAGCACAAATAAGGCTATCCTGAAATATCCAAAGGATTCGGCATCGGATGCCGGGATAAAAAGGAAAGCACCGCAAGCATACAAAAACAACCCCAGTTGTACCCCTCTTTTATACCCAAACCGCTTCATAAACAAGCCTGCCGGAATCCCCATCACCGCATATGCGCCAAAAATAGAGAGCTGTACCAGGCCCGACCGGGATTTGGAAATATGTAATACGTTTTGAAAATGTTTATTCAAAATATCGCCCATAGTCATGGCTACACCCCACAGCATAAACAGAGAGGTTACAAAAGCAATAACTAAAAAATACTTTCTCTCGGTGAATTTGGGCTTATTCTCCATTATGGAAGTTTAATTAATTGGCACACAATTATAACATAATATGGCCTTGCAATCAACCCGGAGCTGCTTTTTATTTTAGCTGGAAGTAATTTCTATTGTTAACGCCCAGTCATCCATTACCAACAATAGTGCTTTGCAGAGATACAACTTTTTACTTTGCCCTGGATAGTGAGAACGGCTTATCCTGTGGTGCAAGCCCTCTTTTAAAGTTGGGTTTGCTCCCCATTTCAAATTTTAATATCCCGCCGTTTGTAATGCTGTAGTGGTTAAGCCAATTACGCGTATATGGCTTGCCATTTAGCGTAGCCGATTGGATATACACATTCTGCTTACTGTTGTTATTAGCTTGTATAATAAACTTTTTGCCATTCTCCAGCGTTAGGGTCACCTTTTTAAATACAGGGCTGCCAATAGCGTATTGATCTGTACCCGGGGTTACGCTGTAAATACCCAAGGCACTCAATACATACCATGACGACATTTGCCCCTGGTCTTCATCGCCAGGGTAACCGTTTTGGGTAGAGTTGTAGATCTTTTCCATTACCTCCCTAACATGCTGCTGCGTTTTCCAGGGCTGGCCTGCATAGTTGTACAGGTATATCATATGCTGAATTGGTTGATTACCATGCGCATATTGCCCCATGTTTATCAGCGCCATCTCTGTCATCTCGTGGATCACCTGCTTGTACTCACCAACTTTTATGGTTGATGGCTGCGAGAAAACAGAATCTATCTTAGCCGTAAAGTTTTTGTTACCGCCCATCAGGTTGATCAGCCCTTGTATATCCTGAAAAACCGACCATTGCCAATGCCATGCGTTTCCTTCGGTATAAGGGCCGCCCCACTCCAGCGGGTCAAAAGGTTCAACCCATTTACCGTTCTCATCCTTAGCACGCATAAAACGGGTGCCGGGGTCATACAGGCTTTTGTAGTTGTACATATTTTTCCCGAAAGCAGTTTCGTACTCCTTGCTACCTACAGCTTTGGCCAAAGTGTATCCGCAGAAATCATCGTAAGCATACTCTAAAGATTGCGCGGTTGCACCCAGCGTTTTTTGCGAATAGGGTACATAACCATTTGCATTGTATTCTTTAGCGTTGCCGCGGCCATTAGCGCCTCCCCATGGGCCCTTGTTATTGGCTTCATGGGCGTAGGCTTTCAGCGCCTGTTGCGGGTCGAACGTACGGATGCCTTTTACCCAGGCATCTGCCAGTAAAGAGATAGCATGGTTACCCAGCATACCACCGGTTTCGGCCGGGAAAGACCATGCCGGGAACCAGCCGCATTGTTCCTGCGCGGCAAGCAGGGCCTGCATATATTGGCCTTCCATGGTTGGGTGTAGTATAGTATTCAGTGGGAATTGAGCCCTGAAGGTATCCCAAAAGCCGTTATCGGTATACATATAGCCGTCGTGGATCTTACCATCGTACGGACTGAAATAATAGGGCTTGCCTTCTTTATTGATCTCAAAGAAACGATGCGAAAACAAATTTGCCCGGTACAGGCAGGAGTAAAAAGTAGCTTTTTGTTCTTCGGTGCCCCCCTCAACCAAAACACGGTTAAATAGTGTGTTCCAAATTTTGGTTGATGCCGCTTTGGTATCCTCAAACGATTTGAATTTGCCCAGTTCGGTTTGCAGGGTCAGTGCAGCTTGTTCAGGATTAATGTATGATGATGCAACCTTTGCCTGCACCACGTCGCCATCGGCAAACTGGATGTAAGCGCCACGGCCATCGCCTTCATCTGTTAAATTACCGGCATTTATTTTGCCTGTTTTATTCTCCCAGGTGCCATAGGCTTTAAATGGCTTATCAAACACTATCTCGAAGTAATTTTTAAAGTTTTGCGGTGCCCAGCGGCAGTTATTTACCCAGCCTGTAATTTTATGTTCTGCGGGGTATATCTTCACTCCGCTCATTTTGGTATAGCCATCCAAAACTAGGTATGCTGCGGCTTTGGGAAAGGTAAACCGTAAATGCGCGCCACGCTCGGTGGTGGTCATTTCGGTTGTAATATTGTTATCAAATTTAACCTTGTAGTAGTTTGGCTGGGCTACTTCATTCTTATGATCGAATTTAGAAGCACGCTCATCATCCATCACCACCAGTTTGCCGGTTACAGGCATTAATGAGAACACCGCATAATCATTTACCCATGAGCTGCACTGGTGCGATTGCTGGAACCCTCTGATGGTATTTTCAAAGTACTGGTACTTCCACCCATCGCCGTTTTTGCCGGTTTGTGGTGTCCAGGTGTTCATAGCAAAAGGAACGCTGGTTGCAGGGTATGTATTACCGTACGATAGTTCGAACTTGCTGTTTGTTCCCTGCAGTGTATTGGCATAATGTACAAGGTTTTGCTCTTGCCCTTTAGCTGTTTTCAGTAGCAACACGGGTAACGCTGCCAATAACAATGTTTTTTTCAGGTTGATGCTTTGATATAACACTTTAAGTTTTTTTGGATGATAAGAAGCTGTTAAATATCGGGGGAGCGATCATTATTAGCAAAGTCCGGAAGAAAAAATCTTCCGGATATTGCGTTACAAAACCAAACCCAATTCTCAAAAATATATAAATAAAACGATTTAGCAAACTGTTATTAAAAAAGCCCGAAGGCTTAATCTGTATTAATTTTCATCCTTTAAAATGTGATCTGTAAACCAAGGGTTGCAACACGTTCGTTTGGATAAACATCACCTGCCGAACTGGTAGCCACCTCAGGATCCTGCTGATATTTACTATAATTTGTCCACGTAAATAAATTATAGGCACTTAGGTATAACCTTGCGTATTTAAAGTGGAAAGGCAGCATTTTGCTCGGGAACTGATAACCTATATCCACACTTTTTAAACGGATGTAATGCGCATTGATGAGCCAGTAATCTGACAGATAGTTTGATGGGCTGCTAACCGATAACGGATCTGTTGACAAGCTCGGAAACTGGGCTGTAGCAGCTGTTGCGGGTGTCCAGCGTTGCTCGTGGATAGGCTGAAACTGACTTTTAAATGGTTCTACACCTGTACCAATCACGGCAAAGCTATACCCAAAAGCGCCTTGTAATAATACGCTTACGCTAAAGCCTTTATAAGCAGCCCCCAGGGTTAAACCCATGGTGGTATTGGCCAGGTTTGGTTTGCCAATGGCCCTTTGATCATACACATCTATCTTACCATCACCGTTCAGGTCCTGGTATTTAAGGTCGCCGGGTTGTATTTTGGCACCGTTAGCCGGTGTAGCGGGCTTATCAGGAGCATCGCTATTAATTTTGTCAACATCTTGCTGGGTATAGTAACCAATAAAATGGTAACCAAATGGCTGCCCAATAGGGTATCCCGTTCTGAATAACCAGGGGTAAGCCGGGGTGGCTTCACGCTGCTCCAGTATTTTGTTCTTGGCATACGAGAATACAAAGTTTGATTGCAGTTGCACCTGCCCTACTGTTGTGTGATAACCAATCTGGCCTTCAACACCGCGGTTAATAGATTTACCCGCGTTTACGGCTGGCGCACCTACACCTAATACTGCAGATATATCGCCCGGGTTGATCAATTGATTGTACCTGATGTTTCTAAAAAACTCTACAACAAGGCTTAATTTATTGTTAAACATATTAGCCTCCAAACCTACGTTCAACTCTTTTTGCGATTCCCAGAAAACGCCCGTATTTGCCAGGGTGCCTTCATAGATAGCACCGGCATCCTTATTACTTACGCCAAAGCTATAATTGTTGATATTGTTATTATAAAACTGGCTGTAAATATACCTTGGGCCACCGATGGCGTCTGACCCTACTTTACCGTATGATGCACGTATTTTCAGGTAATCAACAAATGATACACTCTTTCTGAAGAAATCCTCATTAGCAATGTTGTAACCTACGGATACTGCCGGGAAAAAGCCAAAACGGTGTACAGATGCAAAACGGTCTGTACCGTTATAACCGCCGTTAAAATCTATCAGGTATTTATCTTTATAACCATACCCAACTTTTATTGACTGCCCGCTAAATTTTGAAGGGGGGTCGGCCTGGCTATTATCCTGGTATTGGTTGTATAGCAATAAAGCGTTAACGTGGTGGTCGCCGCCAAATATCCTGTCGTACGTCATAAAACCCTGTACGTTTACCCTGGTGATGTATTTATCGGTGTTACCAGCCAGGTTATAATCAGATAGTACGTACTTACCGCGGGGGTCAAGCGTATAGGTGTCATTAACCGGGTCGTAATGGTAACTTGGCGGGTTGTATGAGAATGCGCCCGAGGTATTATACCTGTACAATTGCTTGGTGTATTGCTCAATACTTGAATAACTTAAACGGCCGGTAATTGCAAGGCCCTTGGTTATATCATCCAGTTTTTCGCTGATATCAAACAACGAGTTAAAATCTGTACGGGTGCTGCGGTCATACCCACCGTTTGCCAGCCTTGCATTTATGGTAGTGTACTGTTGCGGTGTGTTTTTTAACGATACCGTATTGAACTGTGAGTATGCGTAAGCATAGCTTCCATTAGGGTTTAAGAACGGGGCCGAAAACGGTGTTACCTTTGTATAATCGTATATCTCGCCTAATATATTTTGGCTGTGCGGTTGGTTTATGGTACCAAAGCGGGCGCTTAGATCTAAGCGTACGCTTAAGTTTTTATTGGCCTTCAGGTCAAGATTTGAACGGAAGTTATAGCGGTTATAGTTATAATTACTATTGATCTCGTTCTGTGGGTCAGAAAAATTCCTCAACAAACCATTTTGCGTAAAAAGCCCTCCGGTTATAAAATATTTGATAACGTTTGTACCACCGGAGATATCCAGGTTGGTATTATTTTGAAAGGTATAATTCTTAAGTATAGCTTTATACCAGTTTACATCCGGGTGGCCGTAAGGGTCGCTCCCGGTGCGAAATGCTTCCAGGTCGGCCGGGGTAAAAGACAGGCCGCCATTTGGCTGATTGTATGCTTTATTATAATTTGCCTCTGCCTCGTTAATTAGCTGTGCGCTTTGGTAAGAATTAAGGAATTTAGGGATCTTGGTTGGTGATTGCACACCGCTTTCTACCCTTAAATTTACGCTTGGCGCCCCTATTTTACCACGGCGGGTTGTAACTACCAATACGCCGTTTGCACCTTTTACACCATATATGGCGGTTGTTGATGCATCTTTTAAAATAGTAATGGTTTCTATCTCATTAACATTTATCTGTTGTAACTGATCTGCCTGGTACTCTACATCATCAACTATTATCAGTGGGGTGTTTGAGCCATTTATTGAGCTTAAACCACGGATATAAAACGATGCGGCATCGTTACCCGGCTGCCCCGATGTTTGCTGAGAGAAAAAGCCCGGCAACCTACCCGACAATGTATTTTGAACGTTTGCTGTTGGCACGGTACGCACATCAGCAGCAGCTATCTGGCTGACAGAGCCGGTGTTGGTGATACGTTTTTTAGGCTGGTAACCCAATACAACCACCTCGTTCATATCCTGGCTGCTAGATTGCAATATAATATCAATACTGCTTTTATCGGCTACTTTAACCTCTTGCTGCACATACCCTATAAATTTAACAATAATAACCTCCGAGCTGCCTTTTAGCGTTATTGTAAATTTACCGCCGGTATTTACAATAGCTATATTTTGAGGCAGGCCTTTTTCAAACACAGTTGCCCCTGGTAAAACGCCGTTAGCATCTTTTACGGTACCGGTAATTGACCTGCTTTGGGCAAATAATACCACCGGTAGTAAGAGCATTATAATTGGTAATAGTATATTTTTTCTCATGATAAGTTCTTAAGTCAATAATTAATAGAGGTTAATTACCATCCCGGGTTTTGTTTCAGCTTTGAGTTCTTCACCGTTTCGTTGTAAGGTATTGGGTACAGGTACATAGCAGGCGCCCTGAATTTTGTAGTAAGTACATCTGTATAAGTGTAAGTATAGCCTGCTGTAGTATTTGCTATGATCACCCCTCTCCTGGGCTTGTTCATTACATCTTCCGCAATTTTCCACCGGCGTATATCCCAGTAGCGGTCTTCTTCAAATGCCATCTCAATACGGCGCTCGTTACGTATAACAGTACGCATTGCTTCCTGGCTAAGGCCGGGTGTAAGTTGGTATGGGTTAAGCCCGGCACGCTGGCGTATTTTTTCTACTGCTTCATAAACAGTATTATCGGGCGCTGCAAGTGCTTCATTCTGTGCTTCAGCGTATGCCAGTAAAACATCGGCATATCTAAAGTACATCCAGTCTTCTGATACTGATCCATAATTGGTTGAAGTTTCGTACAGCCCCATAAACTTACGCATGTAATAACCTGTTGTGGTTTGCTGGTTACCTATGTTTGGTTTGCTGCGCCCCCCTTCGTAGGTTAACACTGTAGAACTTAGCCAAGGCGCGCCATTATAAAATATAGTAGCACGCAGGCGTGGGTCGCGGTTGGCGTAAGGGTCGTTCTGATCATAAGTAGAGCCCGGCGCATCAATTGCCAACCCATTACTCATCGGGAAGGCGTTAACCAGGTCCTGTGTTGGGCTGGTTTTACCCTGGCCAATTGGTGTTGTGGCAAAGCCGATAGGCCCGTTGTTTGACTCTACCGTATTTGTTGATCCGTTAGGCCTTTCAAAAATAACTTCGGTATTAACAGGCACCTGGGTTATAAAGGCGTTCTTAAAATCGGGCATTAATGAAAATGCATTCAGGGCCATTACATCTTTAGCTGCTTTAGCTGCTAACACCCACCTGTTTGCATCAAAGTTGGTGTACCCTGTTAAAGGGTTACTACCATCAATGTTACCTCCATTAAAAAGCGGGCTGGCTGCATATAACAAAACTTTAGCCTTTAAAGTTAAAGCTGCTGCATTGGTAACTCTTTGCGAATTTGCCGTAGGGCTTACAAGCGGAACGGTAAGTAAGTTATCTTTTATGGCATCGCATTCGCTTACTATGTAGTTTACACACTCTTCAAAGCTGTTGCGCGGTACGTTTAAGTCATCATCTAATGTAAATACTTTATCGCCTACGATGGGTACACCACCGTATCTTTTAAGCAGGTCGAAATAAAACATGGCCCTTATAAACCTTGCTTCGCTTTTCCACGCGTATTTCATAGATACGCCGGGGCGTAACTCGTCTTTTACCGGCACCACATCAATGTTGCTAATAAATACGTTTGCCTTACGTATGGCTACGTAAGCGTTTTGCCAGATATTTTCGTCGCCGGGTAAATTTGTAGAATTGTATGTACCTGTTGATAATAAGTACGGAACAGAGGTTGTATTATTTGCTGATGAGATTGCGTCGTCCGATGCGGCATCAAGATACTCGCCACCAACCCTATTGTGCCCGCTGGTTAAAAGCGCATAGGTGCTGTTCAGAAAAGAATAAGCGTTGGTACCTAACGAGTCTTTCTTATCAAAAACATAATCTATAGTACGCTGCTCGGCGGGGTACTGCTCATATTTTTTACAGCCTGCAACCACAGCTACTACAGCTGTTATTAATAGTATTTTATATTTAAAGGTCTTCATAATCATATCCTTTACTGTTAATATTATAATTTTACACTTACACCGGCGTTAAACACGCGCTGTATAGGGTAAGCCAATCCGTTCACTTCCGGGTCTATCCCTTTGTAACCGGCTATGGTTACCAGGTTTTCGCCATTCACAAAAAACCTTAAGCTTGATATCCCTAATTTTGATGTTACGATGTACGGGATGGTGTACCCCACCTCAGCATTTTTTAAACGGATATAATTGGCCGAATGCAGGTAAAATGTTGACCAAGCGCCATTGTTAGAATTTGCACCGATACTGAGCCTTGGGAAAGTAGCGGTAGCGGCTGTTTCGGGTGTCCAGCGGTTAAGTATCGTGGTATAAGCCTGGCCATAAGGGGCACCGCCAAAACCGCCTTTGCCCATAAAGCCCTGTGTAATATCGCCCTGGTTGTAAATAGTTTGCATATTGCCAACGCCTTGCAGTATAATACCTACGTTAAACCCTTTATAGTTAAAGCCAAAGTTGAGGCCGTAAAAAATAAGCGGCTTTAAATTACCAATGGCCGATACATCATTCTGATCGATGATGCCATCCCCGTTCAGGTCTTTATATTTAATATCGCCCGGTTTAGCTTTATACCCTGCTGTAGTGGCGCTGGTACTTGCTTCCTGCTGGGTTTGGAAAAAACCCAACGCGGTGTAACCATATAAAGCAGTTACAGGCAAACCTGTTCTTACCATCCATGGGTATAGCGGCTTCAGTTCATCAAAAAACACTTGTTTTGTTTTTACAATACTTGCATTACCGGTAACAAAATAATTAAAATCGCCTATGTGGCTTTGGTGGGTTACGGTAAGCTCGCCGCCCTGCATCAGGTTTACACCAATGTTTTCGTAAGGATAGCTTGCGCCTAATAACTGGTTGCTGTTTCCGCGGGTTTTCAGGAGGTCATAATATCGTTCATAAAAGTAATCGGCAGTGATCTGCAATTTGTTATGGAACATTGCTATATCGGTACCAAAATTTATTTTGTGTGCCCGCTCGGCTTCAAGGTTTGGATTTACAACGCCATTGGTTTCGCCATAACCCGACCCATTTGAGTAGCCTGTGCCTTGCGGGTAACTGCTCCCATTGTTGGAATCGAAAGTTTTGCGATACGCGAAATAGCCCGGCACTTCGGCATTACCATTACCGGTGTTGCCATAAGTTGCACGCCATTTCCATGAATCTATCCATGATACGTTGTCTTTAATAAAGTTTTCTTTGCCCATTTGCCAGCCAATACCACCTGCGTAGAACATGCCAAACCTGTGGCCCGGCGCATAACGGTCGTCTCCACTATTATTGATGGCGCCTGTTATAAAATATTTACCATCGTAATTATATGAAACCTGCAGGGCGCGGTTCTGGATCAGGCGTGGTAAATCGTAAGTAAGTATGATCGACCTGAAATCGTAAAACAAAAGCGCGTTAAAGTTATTCTTACCAAAACTGTTATCATAAGCTATAGCAGCCTGCGCATATGAATATCTTGAGTTTGATACGTTATTAAAGCTGTTACTTTGTGCCCTTGGCGAACCAAACACGTTATAGGTACCATTAGAATTATATTGATAAACGGGGTTCTGTGAACTTCTGTCGATATAGTTTTGAGAGTTTATAGCAAAATTACCTTTGGCACGCAACGATAACCCTTTAAGATAACTCCCCATATCATACTTCAGATCAAGGTTGGTTAATATATCATGATTCTGCGTTAATGTATACCCCGAATACTGTGACATAGCCAGCAGGTTGTTCTGATAAAAACTTTGGTTGGTGCCACCAAAACTGCCATTAGGGTTGTAAATAGGATAAGCATTATTTGGCGTACCAAACATCGTAGACAGCACATTGCTAAAACCGGTTGAGCCCTGGCCTGGAAATCCAATGCTTTGTACACGGCCAAACAATTGCAGGTCAATAGTAAAGTCTTTTGTAGCGCTGATATTTATATCCGAGTTAAGGATGTAACGGCTAAGATTATTATTGGTATTGTATGATAGTGATGGGTCTGACTGTAATATACCGGCCTGGTTAAGGTAATTTAATGATACCGAATACCTGGCTATATTATTACCACCGGTAATGTTTAGTTTATAGTTACGCATAGGCGAATTTTTACGCAGTATGCTGTTAAACCAGTTTACATCAGGGTGGCCAATTGGATCGGTGTGGTTACGGTAAGCGTCAAAATCGGCAGTTGTATAAAACGGTGCCTTACCATCGTTTTGCAATGCTTCGTTATACAAATAAGCGTATTGGTAAGCCGGCAAAGGTGTTGGCAGGCCTAATGATTGTTGTATGGCGGTTTGTGCCGTAAAAGATATTAACGTGCGCCCTGGTTGCGCTTTTTTTGTTGTTACCAATAAAACCGCGTTTGAACTGTTTATACCCAACAGGATATTTGATAAGCCATCTTTTAGAACAGATACTGATTCAATAGTTTCAGGGTCAATTGACGATAACTCGCGCTGAACACCATCAATAATGGTGATAGGCGCTGAAGCAAAACCAAAGGCATTAACTGCCCCCCTTACCTGCAGGCTTATTTGCCCGTTATTATCATTTGAAGTAATATTACGGCTTGTTACATAATTTACCAGGAATGAGTTTGTAGTTGGCGAACCAGCCTGCGGGTTGCCAAAACCGCTTGTTTGCCTGGTATATAAACCTGCCAACTGGCCGGGTAAAGCGTAAGTATATAATGATGCCGGCGTTGTTGTAAGCTGATTGGTGTATATGGTTGATACGGCGCCCAAATTTTCTTCTTTACTTACGGTATTGTACAGTAAATCTACCTTATCCGTATTTTTCAGGAACTGGTCTGACAGCTGAATGTTTATTTTATCTGTATGATTGATGGTATACCGGGCAGCATTATAGCCAGAACCCGTTAACTGCAATACACTGCCTTTTTGGGCCGGTATTTGAAACACTCCATTTTTATCAGAAGTTGCTGTATCGGCAGTTTTAATTACAACCACTTTTACGCCCGCCAGGGGTTCTTTAAACTGATTAAAAACCTTACCGCTAACATATCCGGCGGGTACAGTTTTAACTATATCCTGTGCGGAGGCAAGGCCAGTGCCGATCATGACAAGCATGAGCCACACTAAAATGCTTTTTTTCAAGTAATTATATTGCATAGAATCAGGTTTATAAGTTGTAATTAAAGGGCATAATTAGGGCTAAACAGGTGCTATTTTACTGGCAAACCTTGCTGCATTTAATTATTATTTGCCCGGGCTATTTTAATTTAATCGCAAAGAAATTTAATTTTGAAAGGCACCGTTGATACGTTACCAAACCCCACTTTTACCGTCCCTCCCTGATCGGTAAAATAATAGTCGACACCGGTTAGTGTTTTCCCCGCCGGGACATTGAAATACCCACGCGGCCAAATCGTTATCTGAAATTTATTGGGGGCAATATTTATCATTTTTGAACGCTCATCCTGCGAGCAAACAACAATATCCTGGCCATCACTGGTATGGGCGGTTGCACATAAGTAAATATTCTGCACATCTTTCAAGGCCGTTGTTGTTACCGTATTATCAAATGTGATGGTTTCAAAATCGTTATCAAGAACTTTTACCGGAGAAAGCACCGCTAAAGATGGGTTACAAAAATCAATCAGATCGCCGGTACCACCGGTAACTTCCAAGCAGTCGGCATATTTAACAGCATATTTGTCTTGGCTATCATCAGGCAATCCGTCGTCTTTATTACAAATAACATAACCCAGTTTTACTGATGTATTTTGGCCGTCAACACCCACCTTCATTTTTATTTGAAACTTCGCGTTTACTTTTTCGTTGTTGTTTGCTGTAAGGCTTTCTGTGGTTTGGAATGGTACCCACTCCATATCATCAATAAAGTTTGTGCCAATGCCAAATTTATTCTTCATACGGGTAGCCCAGTTTTCGCCATTTTTTGCACCGGCAGCAACCAGGTTTGATGGCACCAGGGTTAATGTACCCGTACCTTTATCCCCGCTAAAAGTAAGTTTTGCGTTTTCACCTATTTTCCACGACTTGGGCGCAAGTATGCCTATTATTATCTGTTTTGTGTATGGACCGGCATCTACATTAAAATTTACATCTAATACAGCGGTGATCTCCTGCCCTACGGTTGCGGTTGTAGGTTGGGTTAGAGAGTTAATAAGGGTAGCGCAATTGCTCAGAAACAGGATAAGTACTGCCAGGAATACGTACCTGGGTAATTTTTTTCGCGTGTTACGTAAATATTTTATCATATAACAATTGTTATGCGTTAGTTATCTTTTTTAAGTGTGTATACGTAAATGTTTTTACTGCAACCCGGGCTAAAAGTTAGCGTAACACGCCTTTGACCCTGCACTACCGGAAACTGGAATGTAGATTTAATAGCCGTTGTTGCCCCGGTTGGTGTAAAACTTATATCTAACGGGTATTGAGGATCGTTAAAAGTATATGTACCATCTGTATCTACAATAAAAGGTATAGGGTTTGCAAGCGTATACTTCCCGTTAGTAAAAGTTACACCGAACCCGCTTAAATGGGTCATGGCATCGGGTATGGTATTTAATATATCCGTTCCGTTTAATGTTGCCGCTGCTATTTTCCAGGTACCGTCAATGTTCTTAACAGATTCATTTACCATCGGTACCATATTTTCTGTTTTGCATGATGCTGCAAACAACATACAGCCTGAAAGTAATATTCCGACCGCCCTTCGCTGGCTTAACTGCATTAAAATTTTATACATAGTTTATTGGTTAATAACAATTTGACCTTCGTAGCCCGGGTTTTGGTACGTTAACGGCGATTTTGCCACCTCATTGGTTGGCAATGGCCACAGGTAAAGTGCGGTTTTAAACCCGTGTTTTCGCACATCAACACGTTTTAGGTTTTGTACTACACCTGCTGAGTTTCTTTGAACCTCTAAACCCGTCATTTGCAGAGACTGCGTTTGCGGTGCAATTTTCCAGCGGCGTACATCCCAAAAGCGGTGCCCTTCAAAAGCAAGTTCTAATCGGCGCTCGTTTTGGATCACTTTGCGCATATCCTCTTTACTTAAACCGGCAGGCAATTTGTATGGGTTCAGGCCTGCCCTCATCCTTATCTTTTCTATCGGATCGTACGCCTTCGCCGGCCCTTCAAATTCGTTTGCCGCTTCAGCATAGCTAAGCAATACTTCGGCATAACGTATTAGCGGGATACACCTTGCTGTTTGATTAAATGAGTTTGGAACGGCCTTAGGGTCAAGCATTTTATTACCGTAATACCCCGTTTTTGTACCCGCGTAAATTGCATCAACACCGATACCCAAACCATTAACCGTGTAAATATTAATAGGTGTTGGTGTTAACGAGCTGGCCGTGATTAATTTCGATTGATCGTGATTAACTGTATATTCTAATCGCGGGTCGCGGTTTAGGTATGGGTTATTGGCATCATAATGTGATGTCGGGTCATGAATATCTTTTCCATCCGCCATTGGGAATGCATCAACCAATTCCTGGTATGGGAAGCCGCCGCCATGGCCACCGCGCGATGGCGGATCATAAGCATTCTCCAGATCCTGATTAGGGGCGCGCATTAACTGCCAGATATTTTCGATATTGGGACGAAGTGTAAAACCATACTGAAAACCAAAACCCGGGCTTGTAGCATTATCGGTATATAGCTGAAACCCACCCGACGTAATAAGTGCGTTAGCAGCATTTTCAGCATCCTGCCAGCGTTTAGCATCATAACTGGCATAACCAACCAGCGGCTTCACCTTATTATTGGCTATAGTATACGGTGTTGCGCCGGGAATAGTATTATCATCATTAAACAACGGACTTGCCGCATACAATAACACCCTCATTTTTAACGCCATACATGCTGCTTTTGAGGCCCTTCCGTAAAGCGGCCCTTCCTGAATGAACGGCAAATCTGCGCCAGCCTGGTCACATTCAGAAACGATATAGTTCACACAATCCGCATATGATGCCCGTTCTGCAGGTATCTTATCCGTATAATTATATACCGTATCGCCAATTAAAGGCACACCGCCATAATGTTTTAATAATATAGCGTAATACCAAGCCCTTAAAAAACGGGCTTCTGCTTTTATTTCTGTTTTGGTGGCATCCCTGAAGGGAGTAGTTGGTAAATGTTTCAATAACACATTTACCGACCGGATGTTGGTATAACAAGTACTGTAAGCATCACCCGATACGGTGTTTGCATCAACCGAACCATTGGCAAAGCCAATAGTAGTTACCTCGGTATTATCATACGGCTCAGCCTCGTCAGATGCTACGTCAAGGCCGCCATTACTAAAGCGGGTTGCGCTTTCGCTAAAACCAACTTTTAAATAAATATTGGACAAAAAGGCTGTAGTGTTAACACTGTCCTTAAAAACAGCTTCTTCGGTAAGGTTGCTTGTTTGTGTCTGGCCTAAAAACCCCTCCTTTTTACACGAAAAAAGTATAGTTGCAGCAGCACAAAAGAAGCTAAGAATGTAAAGTTTCCTCATAGCATAAAGTTTGTTCAACAAAGCTTAAAAGCTTCTTATAAAAGTTGTTTTAGCAAGCGCCCGGCTACAGGCGTTATAATTGGTTATTATAAATCAAATATAAATCATAAAAACGATTTAGCAAATATTTAATATTTATTTATTGCCCTGTTAATCATTTTTAAATTTTTGTTAACACTTGCAATAATTATATATAAAACTGATACATAAAATTGCCTTTTAATATTTAATTATCAATGATTTGAGCATAATAAATCAATTTAGCTTATTGAAATATCTGCTAAAAAACAGCATTTGATAATTAATTGAATTACTCCAATACTCCCAGGTATGCGCGCCGGGGCGCACAGTGTAATCATGATCTATTTTTGCCTTTAATAATTGCTCATGTAAAGCGTTATTTACGCCGATAAAGAAATCATCAGCACCACAATCAAAAGTTATTTTTAGCACACCTGGTTTTAACTGATCTACCATGCCAACAACGCTATGGTCTGCCCAGCTTTTAGGGTAGTCCTTATATTCGCCAAGTATCTGGTTGATAGCAAAATCTTTAGCAAAAGGTTTAAGATCTACAGCCCCGCTCATTGAGCCCACCGCGCCATAAACCCCCTGGTGGCGAATAGCCATTGATAAAGCCCCATGCCCGCCCATGCTTAAGCCGGTAATAGCCCTGCCCGTGCGGCTTTTGATAGTAGAAAAATGCGTATCAATGTAGCTAACCAGTTCTTTAGAAACATAAGTATCGTACATCCAGTAGCTATTCACGGGGCTATCAATATACCAGCTTGCAAATGCACCATCCGGGCAAACTATTATACAATGATACTGATCGGCAAGGTTTTGCACCGGGGCGTCTTTTGTTATCCAATCGGCATAGTTACCGCTAAAGCCATGTAATAAATAAACAACCGGGTAGTGTGCATTTTTTGAATAATTATCTGGTAATATCACTACTGCTTTGATATCTTTTTTCATGATATCGCTATGCGTAAGTACCGTATCTACTTTGGCAGCACTGGCATTTATGCCGAAGCAAACAAATAAAAGAATAAGTAACCTTTGATAAATAATTTTAGTCATAGTTATTAGTTGATACGGGTTAGTGATATTTTATGGGTAACAGGTTTGTTTATTTTATAGATCTGGTTTACCAGTACATCCATTTCCATTTGCCACGCTTCCCTTACCGATTTATATTGCGATAGCAGATAATTAGGCTTATTACCCGCAACAAAAATCTCTTTTGCGGCGCGGGCATTTACGGTATCCATTGCGATTTTGTTATCAGCGTTAAGTAAACCACGGTCATAAAGCACATTATACTCTATAAATGCATGGTTACGTAAACGTTTTTCAATTTCCCAGCGCTCCTCGTTCAGGTCCATTATTTGTATAGCTTGCTGATACTGTGGCGTATTAGTTTGTTCAGCCAGGTTTATACCGTTAGCCAAAGCAGTTGCCGACCACTTCCCTATCACCTCATCATCAATTTTAAGCTGATAGTTACCTGCTGCCAAATCTTTCACAGTAAGCATTTCGCGGTTAAACTCGTTTATGAACGGCACAACCTTTGTTGCTTCGGCCTGTTTTTTATGGTTGCCCCAGCTTCTTGGGATGGTATCTAAAGGATATGGTAGGGATTTAGCCAAATAATCAAATGAGATCCCATCGGCAGTGCTTACTACCTTGCTGATCTTGCTGTTCTCGGCCTTTTCTACTTTTTTATCATTAGCGCTGATCACTACATCAGCTACTGATTTACCTGCTAAACCCTGTGCTTTCAGGATTAGGTAAGCCATAACCATATGTCCGTCGTTGTCCGGGTGGATACGGTCGTTTGGTGTAAGGCTGAAGGTGGGATTTTTCTCTTGCTCGCGTTTGTTTATGGCTGTCATAGGGCGGTTCAGGTCAATAAACCCCCAGTTATTCTTTTTGGCTGCCTGCTCCTGAAAATCAGCAACTTGTAGCAACGCTGCGCTTTTACCCTTGTATATGTTGTTTGGGGTAGCGTAGGTAAATTCATCATAGGGAGATGATGCTATCAATATGGGTTTAATATTAGGCAGTTTTTTCAGCTTGGCTTCTATCTGGTGATAGTATTTATAAGATGTATCCAGCCTGCTTTTAATGGTTTCCTGCGCATCACTCCGGAACCACTCAATGTAACCGGTATCATTCATTCCCCATGAAAGGGTTACAACTGTAGGATTTTTTGTAAGTACATCGGTATCAAACCTGCGGGCTATTTGTTTGGCCACATCGCCGCCAATACCTACATTGTAACAGGTAATGCGCATGTCAGGGAAGTGCGTCATGTAATACAGCCACACATATGAGTGGAAATGTCCCCCATCGGTAATACTGTTACCTACAAATGCTACCCTGTCGCCGTTTTTAAATGGTGCTGCCTGCTGTGCTTTAAGTGTTAGCGATGAACCCATGCAAAATACTGCTGCCGATGCGCAAGCAATCCACTTTGCGCTTTGTTTTAGTTTTATATTCACTTTATTTAGTTAATCGATTTAGTTATTAATTACAATTATTACGTTTAATGAGTATTAATCAATTTTCACCCAATTGTTTATCTTATATCTTGATACTTTGTAATTACCCGAACGTTTTACTTTCCCCTTACCGTTTGCCCAGGCAAGGTTAACGGTATTGTACTGCCCCTGCTCGTAATTATATGTTAAGCCATCATCTTCATAAAGCGCGGCGGGTTTAACGGCTTGCCCATACACCTTGCAATCTATCTCAAATACTGTTTTTACATTGGTAAACTGTACTGGCCTGGCAACGGGCAAAATACTCCCTTCCAATACAAAAAGGGGCAATTTATCCAAATCGCATTTAATTACGTACTCTTTGCCACCAGCATACTTTTCATTGGTATTGTAATTATACCAGTTACCAGCAGGCAAGTACACCTTACGTTGGTTTAAATTGCCTGTTAAAGGCGCGGCTAATAAGCTTTCACCTATCATGTATTCGTTATCTACGCTGTAGGTATTTTCATCGCCCGGGTAATCCATAACCAGCGCTCGGAATGGCGGGATGCCTTTAAATTTGTACTGTGCAAAGGCATTGTATAGGTATGGGATGAGGCTCATCCTGAAATTTAGAAGTTTTTTCACACTTGCCTCTACCTGTTTGGCATCTGCCATAAACTCGTCATGATTATTTTTTGCCTTATCAAACTGAAGCCATGGCGGGTTTTGCAAATACCAGCTGTTAAATAATGTTTGTGCCGATAATACAGCGGTTTGTGTGCGCCTTAATAATTCTGTTGATGAAGAGGACTCCCTTACCTCGGGCGACCACAACAACCCCGAGAAACCCGAATTGGGTATCATCTGGATATAATTCTCGTGCCCGTAAATATCACTATACAGCGCTGCCGGGTATGATGATGCGAACGCGTTTGACGAGCGTACATCCACCAAAGTGCGCGTATTATTTTCCCTGAACATAGACAACATCGTTTTTTGATACAACAAACCAAACAGCTGATGCATTTGCTCCCCATCAATCCCCGATGGAAATTCGCTTAGTTCGGGGAAACTCCAGGTACCGCTACCGTAAGCCAGGTTTGAGTTATCGCACTCATCAAGTTTAAAGCCCGAGATCCCTTTATCAGCAAAGGTTGTTTTATGATAAGCCGCAAAAGTATTACGCGTGGCCGAATCAGCAAAATCAGGCACCAAGCCGTTCCACACCGTGTAATTACCCGATTTGGTTTTCAAGGCGTTATACAGCGGGCTTTGTTCATTTACAAAGGCATGTTCCCATAAATTCACATGGAAATTATTGTCTTTAAGACTATCAATAAGGTTCTGCGGATTTGGGAACAGTTTATTATTCCACACATAAGAGCAGGAATATGCAGCGGTTTGCCATTGGGGTTCTAAACCCAAAACATCGCAGGGAATTTGTTTATCCCTAAAGTAGGTTGCCATTTTATAAACCTGCCCGGCGTTAAAGTCGGCCTTTACACGGTATTTTACACCCAATGCCCAAAGCGGTGGGATAATGCCGCCGCCCGACAACAGGTTGTAACGCTGTACAGCGGTTTTTATATCAGGCCCGCCAATTACAAAAACCTCTATCCCTTTTACGCCGGGGATATCTACGGTTACGTAATTAGCAGCGGTATTGTTATTTTTATAAAGGTCGTCAGTTGAAAGTGCATTTTTAGGCGTCGTGTTGACAGCTCCCCCAGCCTTAACCTTGCTTGCCGTACCGCAATAAAAGGTGGTGTAGCGCGAGGTATTGATGAGGATGCCGTACCCTGCTGTTGATACGTAATAAGGCATTGGCGCATGGGTGTAGCCTACATCGTTCAATGGGTTATCATTCACTATCGGCCTTTTGCGCAAACCGCGCTGATTGAACGAATTGATCTGCAGGCCGAAGCCATAAAGCTGTTCTTTATCCTGCAAAGGGATTTCTACAACTGCGCCCCTGTCTGTAAAACGGATGTGGATATCACCGATATTAAATGGCACAGCGGCTACGGGTAATGATGCCAGTGCTTTAACATCAGGCGGGGCCGAAGAAAAGCTGTATGGTGTAAATTTATCAGGGCTGCCAACTGTTATTTTCTGTATACCCGGCGCTACTTCAATCACTTCTGATGGGTTTTGCGCGCAAGCCATTACGCCGGGTAAAACCAGGTTGCAAACAAACAGAATTAATAGTTTCGCTTTCATAATACTAATTAGCCAGTCCCCAGGTTTTTGAAGGCTGGGCCCCCATTTGCAGTTTAAGTGTGCCGCCTGCCGCTATATCTTTATAATCAATAAAACACTTTTTATACGGTTTGCCGTTTAACTCCGCGCTTTGAATGTAGATATTTTTGGCCGAGTTATTCACCGCCAGTATGGTAAACAGTTTACCTTTATTATATCGGTTATCCAGTTTAACGCTCACTTTATTAAATACGGGGCTGGTTATTTCCTGCCTGGTATCGCCGGGGCAAACCGGGTGGATGCCCATAGCCGATAATACATACCAGGCCGACATTTGCCCAACATCCTCATTACCTACCAAACCTAACACCCCATCATGATATGCCCTTTTAGAAATAGCCCGCGTCCATTTTTGGGTTAGCCACGGCGCACCCAAACGGTTGTACAAATAAGGCACATGGTGCACCGGCTCGTTAGCATGATTGTAATAATCGTTCCACATCATGTCCTGCGGGGCTTTTTCAAAAAAGTTGTTCAGGTCAGCAATTACTTTTGCATTGCCGCCCATTAATTTAACCATACCGGACACATCATGCGGTACAAACCATCCCTGCTGGTATGGGTTGCTTTCCATAGTTCCATACCATGCTTTTAACCTGCCCGAATCTGGCCAGGCAGTCCAGTCGCCGTTCTCTTCCCTGGGCCGAAACCAGCCTTTATCCTTATCGAATATATTTTTGTAAGCCTGCCCGCGCCGGGTATATTTTTCGTAGTCCTTGTTATTACCTACCGCTTTTGCCAGCTGCGCGGCGCACCAGTCGGTATAGGCGTACTCTAAGGTGTATGAGAGGCTTAGTGCACCAGGGGTATAACCTTTATCGCCATTGCCAAATTTCTCTACCGAGTTTGCAGATAACTCATAGGCTTTTTTAAGATTGAACCTGCGGATACCCTTAGCATATGCATCGGCAATTACCGATACTGCAGGGTTACCCAACATACAGCCACTGTAGGAATTAAGCAGTTCCCAGCGCTCTAAGTAGTTTTTATTCTTTTCATCTGCAAGGGTAACCAGGGAATTAACCATATCATTCACCAAAGCCGGGTTAATGATGGTCTGCAAAGGCATCTGGCTCCTAAACACATCCCAGCCGCTAAAAATGGTGCGCTTGGTAAATCCTTCGGATGTATGGGCTTTGCCATCGCCACCCCAGTAACGGCCATCCACATCTTCAAAAATGCGCGGGTCTATCATAGTGTGGTACAGCGCAGTATAAAACACCGATTTTTCTTCTTTGGTGCCGCCCTCTACCGCTACAGCAGACAGGGCTTTATTCCACAATGCTACAGCACGCAGGTGTACGGCATCAAAGTTCCAATCGGTTATTTCTTTGTTCAGGTTATTCCTTGCCCCATCAACACTGATGAAAGAGATGCCGGTTTTCATCAATACCTGCTCATTGGCACGGGTGGCAAACTCGGTATAAAAACCAAGGTGTTTGCCTTCTTTTTCCTTTACCTGTTTTAATATTTCTGCGTTGGCTATTTGCGCCTGGTATTTGGCGCTTTCTACATCTTCGCGTTTACGTTTCCAGTCATCCGGGATATCGGCACTCCAAACACCGTAGTTTTTAAGCGGTTTACTAAATTCGGCATGAAAGTAAACCGTGTATTCTGCATGCCCATCGCCATTGCCCCAGCCGCCGCCCTCGGGCGTACACTTCATCCATCCCTCAATAACGTGGTCGTTTACTACCTTTACGCTTTGCAGAGTTGAGGTACCGCCTACCCTGCGTGCAAGATCTATCTGTATACGCGACTGATCGCTTTTAGGGAATGTAAACCTCAGGATGCCACTATGGGGCGTAGCCGTCATTTCTGCTTTAATATTGTTGTCGGTAAGTTTTACGGTGTAATAACCCGCCGAAGCCTTTTCACTTGGCTTTGAGTATTTGGAACGGTAGCCACCTTCGGGATGCTCCAGTGTGCCGGCGCTGGTTTTAAGTTTACCTGCGGTTGGCATCACCAGGAAATTACCCAGATCGCCATACCAGCCAATACCACTCATTTGTGTGAAAGCAAAACCTTCAATACTGGTATGCTCATAGCTGTAGCCCGAGCCGTTATCGCCACCGGTAATGGTATTGGGGCTAACCTGCACCATCCCAAACGGGGTATCGGCCCCCGGGAAGGTTTTACCAAGCCCATGATATGTACCGGCCGCTTTTGTACTTGTACTTGCCCCTACAAAAGGGTTAACATAGCTTGCGGGCGATTGTGCCACCGCCGCAAAGGCACAACCTGTTATAATAGAAAATGTTAGTAAACACTTAAATCTCATTCTGTAAGTATTATTTATTATACCGCTATCTTTTATTGAGCAAAAGATACAGCGTTAATAATTGGTTATCGACAAATATATCAAATAAAACGTTTTAGCAAAAAATCTGTAAAATTTCTTGCCTGTACCGTTATATTCCTTTAACCCTGATGGTTATGAACCCAAACTGAGGCATCGTTAATTCAAGGAAACTTTGCCCTTTAGCATCCTTAATTGGTTTTAATTCGGCTGTTACTTTCCCGTTTAATTCTACGAGTTGGGCTTTCCCGAATTTAAAATTCAGGGCTATCTTCTTTTTACCTGAACCGCCTTCGGCATTAAAAAAGCGTAACAAAATATCGTCACCATTTTTTTCTGCAGATGTTAAGACCACGCCTTTTTGCGCCGTAACCATTGACCTTTGAGCCGTAACTGCCGAAGATGAATTCACTACTGTTAACATAGGCTCGTTCCATTTTGCCGATGCCGACCATACACCCGCCTGGTTCCATTTACCTGCGTGTGGCATAAGGGCGTAATGGATATTAGTAGGCCCTGCGGTATAGTAGCTACGCCCCCATAGCCCCATGCCCGAGTATTGGGTTACCAGCCCTAAAGGGAAGTTTTCGCCGTGGGTATAGCTTGTGGTATGGTCTGTAAACATGGCCATGCCAAACTTGCCGTCGCCATCGGTCACATCAACCCAGTTCAATATCACCGTATTTTTTATACTGTCCCAACTATTATAAAACGTATTTTTCAGCTTACTTTCGGTAACATCAAACGGCGCATTCTTATACACCTTTTGGTTCTTTAAATTAAATGGGAATACGGTGACCAGTTTGTTGCTATCGTTGTAAAATGGTTTCTTGTAATCTGTCCATTTATAAGTGCTTTTTTCAACATCTTCGCCAACGCCAACATCCTTTTTCCAGTCGATATTCACATTCAGGTCGATAATTTTTCGCCCCTGATTTAACGTGACGATCTGGGTGATATCTGTACCGGCTATTTTACCTTTTATTTGCACACTGGCGCGGATGGGGCCATTCTCTAAAACGGTAATCGTTGCAGCATCATCGGTTGATGTTTTAAACCCGCCATCGTTATAAAAGTTACCCCTAAGCGCATTAAAGCCATTGCTGTTTGTTTGATCTACCATCTCCCGGTTAAGTTTTTTGGCAAATAGGCTGGTAATGCTCCCCCCCTTTTTAGGATTAATGGTAATACGGTACAGATCAGATTCCATAATAAGACTCCCGTTGGGTGATTCGGTTACCATTCCACCTTTCCTGATAGCGTCAGTAGTTGTGGAGATCGTATAAGTATTATACCCAAAAGATGGTACCATAGCCGTAAATAACAGATTGTTTTGAACTACCTGTGCAGGGATTTTTTTGCCCGTTGCATCTTTAACCGCAATATTTTTGCCTGCTAATGCTGATGGTATAACTATAGAAACAGGTTCGGTACGATTGCTCACCTGTGTATTAAAAACGGTAACAGCATAACCCTGCCCATTTTTAGCGGCCATTTGCTGCACCGATAAATTAGCGATGCTATCGCTGATGCGGTTGGTGTTGTTTGTCCAGCCCACTACTTTATCTGCCCAGGTATCGCCCTGCTTACCATTGTAAGGTACTATCCAGCAATCATGGTGCTGGGATAACAATAAGGTACGCCAGGCACTGTCAACCCCTGCTTTTGGCCAGCTAATATTTTTATTTACCAAACCAGCCATAACTGCTGCTTTTTCGGCTCCCAGCACTTTGTTTTCGGCAACGCGTACACGCTGGGCTATTTTTTGCGTAACCTGCGACCCCCAAACCAAACTCACCAAAACATCCTCCTGGCTAAACTTCCAATCTTGCTTTTTATCCTTACCGGCTACGTTTTGAAAGTAATTGTGCCATGTGGTGTACTTGTTTTTCTGTTGCTCTTTGTCGGCATTCCCTAAAAAGGGGCCGCCTTTCCAACCGGCATCCTGCAGGGTCATACCAATGGGGTGTTTTATGCCATATTTTACGGCAGCATTAATATACTCCGGCGAATTATTCCAGGCGTTGGTTTGCCAGGTAGACTTTTTCAAAAGCGCCTCAACCTCGTACCTGGGAGAGGTTGTAATACCCGTGCCATCGGGGCCTATCCAGTTTACCAGTTCGCCGCCAAAGGCGCGGGTGTAGCCACCAAAGCAGGTATTCGGGTTTTTCAGCGACGCATATTTAAACCCAAACGATTTTAATACTTGCGGCAAGGCACTGGTGAAACAGGGCTCCTCGGTAGAGTAGCTGTTAAAAGTAATCCCTGGGAAATACCCCTTCAACTTATCCATACCATATGCAAACTGCCTGATAATGCTTTCACCATCAATATTGTACATATAACTTTGCGCATAAGCAGGGTTAACATATTCTATACGCCCGTTAGCAGATTGGTCTGCCATCAGCAATTTCAGTTCTTTTAAGGCAGCCGGGTCAACCTTTGCAGCCCTGTCCCAGGTTTCGGGCTCAATCTCCAGGTTAATTTTCCAGTATGGGTGCTGGTTCAAGTTATCAACTATAAAGCGGGTGTTCCAATCAGGATAATGCCCCCAAATGCCACCGTGGTAACCATCAATATAATAAGCTTGCTGACTAAATGCCTTTACACTACCCAGCATAAATGTGGCGGCTAAAACAGTACTTTTTAAGAATTTATTTTTGTGTGATAACATGTTCGGTTTGGTTGTCTTCCTTTATATCGAAACGGTGAGCTATGGGTTGGTTTATGGCATAGATCTGGTCGGTTAGCAAGGCTGTTTCTTTTTGCCATGCATCACGTACCGGTTTAAGGCGGGCCTTGTAATAGGTATTAAGCGTTACGCTTACAAAAAAGTCTTTTTTAGCATATTTCTGCAGGGAGTCAACAGTAGCTTCGCTGTCGTTATGCAGCAATCCGTGCGGTTTCATGATGGAGTATTGCAGCCACCAGTATTCGCGCAGGCGGCGTTCTATTGCCCAGCGTTCCTCATTCAGGTGCATTACGGCCAATGCCTGCTGGTATTGCGGGGTGGTAGTTATTTCGGCAAGGTTTACCCCGGTTTGTAACTGCTGCCCGTTCCATTTACCGATAAGCTTACCATCTATCCGCACCTCGTAATTCTTATTTACACCAAGGTTTTGCACCTGCAAAACCTCCTGATTAAACTCCTGCTGAAAAGGAACAAGCTTCAAGGCATCGGCTTGTGTGCGTGCCTGCTTACCAACGCTTTGCGCCATAGTATCAATGGGGTAAGGCAAGGCGTTTGCTTTGTAAGTATAGCTTAAACCACTTTTTGTTACTGCCAGATTAGTTAATACACAGTTCTCGCTTTTAATAACCGATGCTGTTTTTGCATTGATATTAACAGCCGCTACCTTTTTGCCGGTAAAGCCCTGTGCTTTTAAAAAAAGGTAGGCCATTACCATATGTCCATCAAACGTTGGGTGGATCCTGTCGAAACTTTGCATAGAAAATATAGAATCTTTTGCTTGCTGCCGCTCGTCAATAGCCACCATCGGTGCGTTAAAATCTAAAAACTCCCACTTGTTGGCTTTTGCTGCCTGTTGTTGAAACTTTACTACTCTTTGTATAGCAGCATTTTTATTATACAGTACCCCGGGGCTTATTTTGGCTGTACCATCATAAGGCGATGTACCGATCATGATCTTACGCACCTCAGGATGCGCCTTTAAATGTTTCTGGATGTCTAAAAAACTATTGTATGAGGTAGCAACCTTGGCGTTGTAAGCTGAATCGGCTTTGGCACCTGTAAGCCACTGGTAGCCGGTATCATTCATGCCGAAGGTTAAAGTCATTATGGTTGGGTGTTTATCGAACACATCCTCCTGCAGCCGTTCATCAATTTGTTTGGCTACATCGCCGCCTATACCTGCGTTGAAAACATCAATACGCATTTTTGGCATGCGGGTCATATAATACAGCCAAATGTAGGAATGATAATGCCCGCCATCGGTAATGCTGTTGCCGGTAAAGGCTACCCTATCCCCTGCTTTAAAGGGTTTTATTTGCTGGGCATGGGCAATACCAAAAGATATTAGTAAAGTGAAAATTGTATATAGTTTTTTATTCATATAAATCGTTTTAGCTTTAAGGGCAAAAAAAGCCTATTTCAAGGTCTTTTTAATTACCGCTTCTGCAAGTGGCTCCATTACTTTGTAACCCGCCATATTGGGGTGTACGCCATCAGTACATAGTTCTTTTTTAAAGCCCTTATTCTCATCAACCGTTGAGGTATAATAATCTATATATCCCAGCTTGTTCTGTTCTGCATATACCTTGAGCATGCCATTAAGCTGTATAATAGACTGTATTGGATCTACCCCCGGTTTCCACGGAAATGCAGCGGCCGGTAACACCGATGAAAGTATAACTTTAATATGCGCGGCTTTAGCCAGCTCGGCCATCGAAAAAATATTACCCGCCACATTCTCTATTTTTGCCGGGCCGGTATTCCCGGCTATATCATTGATGCCGGCGAGTATTACTACTACGGTTGGTTTCAGGTTAATCACATCCTCCCTGAATCTCACCAGCATTTGCGGGGTAGTTTGGCCGCCAATCCCCCTGTTTATATAGGGCCTACCTTTAAAAAAATCGGGGTCGGTATTTATCCAGCCTTCAGTGATGGAATTACCCATAAAAACAACACGCTTTTCGCTGGGTGCGGGTGCCGGTAGTTTTTCGTTATCGCCTTCGTAACGTTTTATCCAGGCCCAGTCGTTATGTATACGCTCCTCAACAACCTTTTGGAAGTTAGCCCAGGCCTCAGCCTTTTTTTGCTCTTCGGTTTGCTGCGCCTGGGTACTGAGTGTACAGGCAATAACCAGGCAAAGAATGATCTTAATTGTTTTCATATGCATATTTATTTTTTAGCCACAACTGGTTCAGGCCAGTTATCCGTACGGAATGGTACCGCTGGCAGGCCGTCGCCGTTCTCTAAATTTGTTGTTGGGTAATTGGTAAAAGCATAACGTACAGCAACAGGTTTTTTAACATGTTTGGCTGTAAGCTCGATGGTATTTCCCACAATTTTTGCCTCAGCGGCATAAAACAGTTGGTCATCGCCCGCTACCATAAAATATTTAGGCCCGGCTGCATCATTGGTACGTAAGCCTGTTTTTACACTGGCCGGTAAATAATTTACAGTAGCTTTTTTCTTTACAAAAGCTACATAATCTACATGTGGCCCCTGGTAATTAACATCCAGCATACCGTAAGTACGGTTTAAAGCTATCCTGGCTAACCTATCACCAACGGGCTTTTTATTAGTTGGATGAATATTTTTCGCATCGCCTACATCCATTGTAACTGCCATGGCTGTGTTATTCATCTCCCCTACTTTTTCCTGTATCTCGCGGAAGAAAGCATAATCATTTAGGGTAGAATCAAATTTTTCGTAAGCATGCGGCGCAACCTGTACATAATAAAATGGCAGGTTGCCCTGTGCAAAGGCCTTGCGCCAGCTTTTTATTTGCGCATAGCTTAATTGCAGGTAACTTTCGCGTTCGGCCCGGTTTGATTCGCCTTGGTACCAACAGATACCTTTTATAGATAAGTTATAAAATGGATAGATCATGGCATTATGGATCAGAAAAGGCTGATAAACCCTGTCGAAAGAGAAAACGCCGTCCAGTTTTTCTTTTGATTTTGGGCTATCGAAAAATGGTTTCAGGTAAAAGGCGTTTAACAGCGAATCGCTGCTCATCACATCCTGTGCTACATAGGCCTGCTCCCACGAGCCGCCAATACCCGAATAAATAAGCCCAACGGGGATGTCCAGTTTGCTTTGTAATTCTTTGCCAAAGTAATACCCCACCGCGCTAAAATCCTTCACCGTTTGGGGCGATACCTTTCGCCAGTCGCCTTTTAAAGTATCAATGGGTTTAGTGTTCCAGTTAAAGCCCACGTTCAGGATCCTGATATTGGGGCTGTTGGCAGCGGCAATTTCAGTAGCAGCATCTTTAACCTCGCGCATGGCAAACTGCATGTTGGATTGGCCACTTAAAAACCAGGTGTCGCCTATCAGCAGGTCGGTTAATGTTATTTTTTGATGATTGCTTTCAACAGCTAATGTATGGGCAGTATAATCGCCTTTTTTTGCTTCCGGCACGTTGATGATGGCCATGAATTTATTATCCGCACCAGCCATAACCATTACAGGTTGTTGCGCCCAGTCGGCTTTAACGGTAACCGGCTGGCCAGCGGCAGCCTGCCCCCATACCTTAAAAGGTTTGTTTTGTTGGATAACCATATTACTTTGCAACACCTGGTTTACTTTCAAAGCTATCGGATTGACCTTTGTATTGGCCTCTGTTGCTTTTTGCTGTGCAAAACCCGATTGCGCAAAAAGGCATATCGTAATAAAAAACGGTAAAGCTTTAAACATGTAATACAGCTATTAAAATAGAGCGTTAATTGGTTATAAAAACAAATGTATATAAAACTATCCGATTTAGTTAATCGATTTAGCAAAAATTGTAAAATTGTTTTTACAATGCAAATAATACATTAATTGGTAATCCTATTTTAAAAACTTAACCCGTATAAAACGCGGCCTGTAAAGGTTGGGGTGCTTTTGCAGATCTTTTATAAATTCAAGCGAATTGATATTGTAGCTGATTAAAAGCTCGCCTGGTTTTGAGAGGCTTGGGTGCGCTTTGGCGTTGTACACTAAAAATGTTTTCTCGATCAGGTCGGGGTGGCAATCCCAAAGTTTAATAATTGGCCCAAACGGGCCGGTAAGGCTGTTAGATAAGCGCATACCAATACTCGGGCTCATGCCATCTACCTGGAAGATAAGCGCAAAACGTCCATCGGGCAGGCAGGATACGCTCAATTCATTTGATACATGATTGGTAATATCGGCCACCTTATTCATGTCGGCTACCCATTGCGTGCCGTCCCAAAAACGCCACTGGTTGTAATCGTCAAAGTTTTTGGGCAGCACACGGGCCACCATCAGGTTTTTAACCATGCCACGAACACCGTACACATAAATATACCCGTCAGGACTAACCGCACCCGCGCTTTTTGTATTTACATATACGCCCGCACCAAACGAACCGATATCCCCCTTTTCATCAGTCAGGTAAAACGGGGTGTCTTTTTGCTCTTGCTTGATAAAATAGGGGGCGTTATCCGGCTTTAATTTAATAAGGGTGTTCCCTACCTCTCTAAAGCCAAAGGCATCGTTGCTTACATTTCTTACCCGGTAGCCAAAAATATAAAGCGCCTTGTTTCCTTCGGTGTTTACAAAGCCATCGCCCAGCCAGTAGTAGTCGCCTTTTTGTGTTTTCGGTGTATTTGGCGCGAATATAGATTCCGCTTCGCCTTTGTTATCTTTATTCCAGTAAAATTTTATGTTTTGGTCTTTCGGTTCATTACCCTTTAAAACAGCTACCGAATTGTGGATCATTTTAAAACCCGGCTGCATGGTACCGCCGCTAATTTCGCCTATCATGGTATCGCTAAATATCAGCAGGGAACTATCAGCCTGTTTAGACTGGTTTTCCTCTACCCCATTAAATGGGATGGTGTAAATACCATCGGCACCAAACCAGCCCGAATACCTTTTTAGTAAGGAAGTCCATGCGGTATCTGCCTCAACAGAAAACCTGACAGACTCCGGGCCCAATCCCTGCACTATAGTTTTTTGCTGTGCGTTTGCACAACAAAATGCAACCATTACGGCTAAAACAGATAAACCAGCTCTCTTTTTCATCAGGGATAATTATATCGCACTAATCTATTTATTTTTTAAAAACCCACTGTACCCATCAATACCTAATATATCATCGAACTAAAATAAAATCATATTACCCACCCCGCCTACACCAGCATAGTTTATTTTTTTCGAAATACAGTAAGGGTATAGTGTTTTGAACGTGTCATAGCATCAATATATATAATTGCTATGAACTATAATTACAAAACTACTATTGCTTTACGCTCAATTATCCTGGTACTAGCCTTAGTACTTCGGCAGGTAAATTGTTTTGCGCAAAGCGATAAGGATAAAATAAACATCGGGTTGATCTATCCTTTAAGCAGCAACTGGAAAGATGCACCAAACGACACCAACAAATTTTCGCTTAACCTTATAGCCGGTGTATCTGCTGCCGAACGTGGCTTTACATTAGCCGGCATTTCTAATATTGTACACCACAATACAACAGGGTTACAGATAGCCGGTTTTTCTAACCACGTAGGGCAAACAGCCAATGGCACCATGTTCGCTGGTTTCCTAAACACTTATGGCAATGGCAAAAACTTCGCTATGGCGGGCTTTGGAAACTTTGCAAGAACCGGTAGCGGCACACAAATAGCCGGTTTTATGAATATGGGGGGCAATGTATCGGCATTACAGGTGGCAGGGTTTACCAATATTGCCAACAATGTAAAGGGCAGCCAGATAGCCGGTTTTATGAACATAGCCAAAAAAGTTAAAGGCGTGCAAATTGCCGGTTTTATCAATATTGCCGATAGCGCCGGTTGCCAGATAGGTATTATCAACATCTCTAAAAACGGCACAAAAAGCCTTGGCGTTACTATTGATGAAAACCAAACCACATTGGTCACTTTCCGGTCGGGAGGTAAACTGATGTACGGCATACTGGGTGTGGGGTACAATTTTAATAATAAACATCAAAAATATGCCTGGCAGGCAGGGATAGGCGCACACTTGTTAAATGCAGGCATATTCAGTTTAAATACCGAGCTAACGCAAAACGGACTGGAAAGCTTTAAAGGCGGCAACTATTTAAGGTCGTCATTTGCAATCCTGCCCGCTATCAGGCTGGCAAACCGCGTGGATATTTTTGCCGGCCCATCTTATAATTATGTAAACACCGATACTAAAGAAGGCCAAAACATGCATAAAAAGTACACCTCGTCATGGGGTGGCAACAATGGTAATGATTTCCATGGGTTCTATTTCGGCTACTCTGCGGGTGTACAGGTGCGCCTGTAGCAGGCCTACTGCAAAATTTAAAAAACAAATCACATCATAATTAACAAACAACAAATCAAAAAAATGAAAACCATTAAATTATTAACAACAGCAATATTGCTTACCATCGGCATTACCTCGGTAAAAGCACAAAGCGGCGACATCACTATCGGTGTTAAGGCGGGTATAAGCGTTTCAACATTAAAAACCGGGCTTAACGCGGTAAGTGATAAATCGGGTAAGGTTGGCTTTAATGCTGGTATTTTTGCAAGGGCAGGTGATGCGCTTTACTTTCAACCCGAGGTAAATTATGCCACTTTTAGCAATAAGTATAGCTTTAACGCAAATAAGTACGATGCAAAATTCAGCACCATCAATGTTCCGTTATTAGTTGGTTACAAAATCATCAACGATAAAGACATGAACCTGCGCATTTCTGCCGGGCCCGATCTGTACTATGATCTGAAAAAGCATGTAGCACCAACAGGAACTGAATATAAAAAATTTAGCGCCGGAGGTGCAGCTGATATTGGTATAGATTTAGGCAGCTTAACCCTTGATGCCCGGTACAGCTTAGGTTTAAGCAAGCTTAATAAGGACCTGGGGCAAAAGGCAAATATATTTAGCTTAGCCGTAGGCTTTAAATTTCAATAACGTGATGCGCAAGCGGAGGTATATTTGAGCTTTCCGCTTGCTCATTTTTAATTCTATATATATTTACTTTAAAAAAGGCAAGCACCTGCTAATGGATAAGGAAAACACGATACATATGAACCCCAATACCGAGGCCGGTTTTGAATATTTATTTAAAACCTATTTCAGGGAGCTTCATGCCTATGCTTTTTCTTTATTGAAGGATTGGGATACCGGGGAAGAGATTGTGCAGGCGTTGTTTCTGAAGTTATGGGAAAAGAACGAGTGGACAAACATCAATACGTCGATAAAATCTTATTTATACAAGTGTGTATATCATGATAGTTTGAATTTTATGAGAAGGGAAAAGACCCATTTAAGGTATCAGACGTTAACCGCGCATACCCTTAAAAACGAAACAGATGATGCTTCAAATAAACTGAAGCTGAGTGAGGTAGAGCAGCATTTGCACCTTGCCCTTAACAAACTGCCCGAAAAATGCCGCGCCATATTCCATATGAGCAGGTTTGAACAGTTAAAATACCAGGAAATAGCCAGCCAGCTGGAAATATCAATAAAAACAGTGGAGACACATATGGTAAAAGCTTTACGAATATTAAGAAGAGAAATGCAGGAGTTTTTGCCTTTAATGGCGCTTATGCTTATAAATATGTTCAGATCATGAAACAGGATGTAACAGAGGACCTGTTGATCAGGTATGTGCTTGGAGAGGCAAGCGAAAGTGAAATAAAGGACATAACAACCTGGATAAATGCCAGTGACGCCAATGCCCGCCAATTTGAGCAAACAAAGTTTATTTTAGAAACCAGCAAGAACCTTGCGCAGGTTAGCCCGGTAAGCGAAACGGAGGCCTGGGACAGGTTTAAAGAAAAGCGGACCAACACTGCTATACCTGTACGGTCAATAGCGGGGCTTAATAGCTGGTTACGCATTGCAGCAGCAGTAGTGCTTGTAACGGGCGCGGCCTGGGCGGGTTATTATTTCTATAACCTGCAAGGTAAAACCCCGGAGTTTGTAACACTTACAGCTTCTAACAAAGTACTTACCGATACGCTGCCGGATGGATCTGTTGTGCACTTAAATAAAAGATCGAGCATCACTTACACCGCTAAGTTTAAAACACGCAGAGAGGTTAAGCTCATAGGCGAAGCCTTTTTTGATGTGGTGCATGATAGGTCGGCGCCGTTTACGGTGCGGGTAGGTGATATAACCGTACGTGATGTAGGCACCTCATTTAATATTAGCAGTAATAATAAACGGATTGAAATTATTGTGGAAAACGGAGTGGTTGAAGTAAGTAGAAAAAGCCAGTCCATTGAACTTAAAAAACAGGAAATGGTTATCATTAAGCCCGATGATAAGAATCTGTATAAAGAGCCTACAAAAGACCTTTTATATAAGTATTATCGTACTAACGAGTTTGTGGCAGATAACACACCCTTGTATCGTTTGGTTGCCATGCTAAATAAGGCTTATGGCGCAAACATTAAAATAGCCGGCGAAAATGTGGCCAATGCCCCCATCACAGGCACATTCCCGGGCGGCGACTCTCTTGATAATATACTGGAGGCGGCTATCTCAACCACACCCGGGATACATATGGAGAAAACAAAGGATGGTATTATCTTAAAGTAAGGTTATAATATTATTTGCAGGCCGCCGGTTATGCCAATGTGCGTAACCATGATATTAGGATCACCTATATGCCGGCCAAGCTCCCAACCGGGGATGTTTAAGTTATTATTCTCCCGGTCAAAAAATGTAATGTTAAAACTTGGCCCGACAAATAGCTGCAGGGTATGGTTTAATTTATAGCCCGGCAACAATTTAAAGGCGTTTACCTTGTATGCATTGTTTTTAGCGCCAAATGTATTCCCGTAAACAAATTCGGCATCGGTTGTAAAATGGGTGCCGTTTTTTATATGCGCGCCAAAGCCAAAGTCAATGATATACCTGGCTGGTTTGTTGGCGAATTGATACCCGCCGCCTATTAAGCCGTAAAACACACGTCCGCCCGACCGAAAATCAATATGGGTAAACAAAAACTCATCCGTACTTACAGCCAGGGTCTTTTTACCGTTCTTTATAAAGTTAATGAGAGCTATAGGGTAATCGCTGCTATCGGCCACGTTAAACAGCGCGGCAAATTGTACGCCATTTACCTTTGATGCGATGTTAGCCACACCTGCTATTTGTGTCCCTATTTTTTTATGAGAACTGTTTATTAAACCGGTTAATTGTAGCCCTTTTGCACTGCCCGTAAAATTCATCAGCCCCGAAAACTGCACACCATTTAACGTATTGGCATTGTTAAATACGCCGGCAATTTGAACACCACTGGCATAGTTTGTAGTATTACCTACCCCCGCTAACTGTACTCCTCCTGTAAATTTCTGCGCCCTGTTTACAATACCAGCTGCCTGCAGCCCGCTTGCATTATCAAGTACCTGGTTATAAACACCGGCAAGCTGCAGCCCATAGGTATTACCACCAACAATATTAAATACCCCCGCGGCCTGCAAAAAGCCTACGTTTGTACGATTGATGTTAAATAAACCGGCCAGTTCAACCCCTTTTACCCCTGCAGTGTAACCACCCCACAAATTTAATGAAACACGATCGATAACCTGGCTGCTGTACATACCATGCGAACTTAAACCCGGCATAAGCGAGATTTGGTAAGGGCTCAACGCAAAAAAGCTGCCCAGGTTTAAACCCTGTATCATTTGTTTAGAGCTGACAAACAAACGGGCAAAACCCCGGCTAAAGCGCCCGCCTGTTTGGTCGCCTTCGGGGTAATATTCATAACGTTTTTTAGAGATCTTTGATGTTACATGAACATCCTGCAATATAAAGAGTGAAGTATCGCGGTAGTTTTCTTTGGTAGCGGTTAATACCACGGCCCCATTCCAGCTTTTAAGTTTAAGTTCAAAATTGCCCTGGTCATCCGTAAGGGTTGATATCAGCAGATTTTTTTCATAAATACTTACATGATTCATCTCCCGGTTATCCGCCGCATCGGTTACATGGCCCTTAACTACCCATTGCTTACCCGGGTCGGTATTCACTTCGGCGGTTAAGTTTAATTTACGGGGGGCGTGCCGAAGCACTATATAGCCCGGCACCTCTTTAAATTCATAATCCGCGCCGAGCAAGTTGTTCAGAAAGTTATAAATGGTTCCGCGGTAGTTTGCAACCGATACTACACTATCTGCAGGTATTGTTTGGTTGTTATAAACAAAATTGAAATTACCGGTACCTGATATTTTTTTTAATACTGCTCCTATTTGCTGCTGATCGACATTACCTACAGATACTACCCGCGCTAAATTATTTTGTGCATAGCCTGTTGTACATACTGATGCGACTAACCATGTTACTAAAAAAAGGGATCGGAGTGTGAATTTGAAATTCATTATTTGTTATAACTGCCCTGTTTAGGTTGACTTTCATAACGCATTATGCGTACGAATATTGGCGGCCAGCTTCAGCATGACACACTCATTCAACTTTACCCTTACTGCAATTATACAAATATCGTAAAAAGATATCCCGGCGGGTGCCGTTAATTGCAGTAAGGGTATAAAGGCGGTTAAACTAACATCCGTTAATCAAGGATTTCGCAATGGTGGCCGTTTTTATTCAGTAGTTTAATTATCGCCTCAACCGAAAAATCGTCTCCTTCAACCCGTAAAACTTTATCGCAATCTTCCAGGTCGAAATTTACGCGGCTACCGGGTATATTACTCTTAAGCTTGCTGATAAGTGGTTTTGATTGCTCAATACTTTGCACATCCGTTTTAAAAACCTCAACCATTTTACTGATCATTTTTTGTAAAATTAAAAACGGTAATTAATACCTGTTTGGAATGCAACGCCTTTTTTCTCTATTTCAGCCGATGGCACCCTGTTGTTCAGGCTATTATATGGCACCAGGCCGCCCACCTTTTGATCTTTTGTGTACCGATCCAACTTTTGTGAGAAATTATAGCCCGCACTTATTTGTATCGAAAAGTTTTTTACCGGCATGTATTCGTAAAACAAACTGCCTCTAAGCTGCTGTACCTGTAAATAGTCGGACCCGGTTTTCTCCGACAAACGATAAGAGCCGCCGCCTACACTAAAATCGGCACTTACGCCTGTAAAGCTTTTATTGGATAACTTGTATTTGATTTTTTCGGAAACAGGGAGTGTTCCGTTAAATGTCCAGCGGTCGCTTATATTCCAGTCGATACCTACAACCGGTATCAGCACGTTTCCAAAAAACTGCCTTGAATAAACTGCACCTATTGAATAACTAAACGTTGCCGATTTCCTGATCCTTAACATAACAGCTGCCGAATAAAGCATGTCTTCTCCGGATACATCTTTAAGATCTGAAGAAAGTGTTGGTATAAACGATGCCAAAAGCGCATACTTGGGCGATAATGCTTTTTGGAAAGTAATTGGCACCGAAAAGCTATTAAACTGTGTGCCCCCGAATTGCGGGCCTGTACCGGAAAGGAACAACCCGTTATAATCAACGCCGGCAAGTAAAAAGTCCAGCTTATTATCTTTCATGGTATAAAATACAGGTAGCGTAAGCGAACCTCCTAACTGCTGTATACTCATTTTTTTGCCATCAATGGTAAATGGCGAATAGCTGTATTGTGTGCTAAATGATCCCAATTGAAGATGCACCGGTGCCGGTTCAGTTTCCTGCGCCCTAGCTGTTATATGCACTGCAGATAAAACGAATACGATAAAATACAAAACCTTAGTTTTCATGTTTGTTGTGGGTTAATTTTCTTATTAATTCCACACTTAAACACATAACATTAGGTTTACCCTTACTCCGATTGGTAGTTTTTTAAATAAAAACTATTCCGTTTTTTACAATACACGCACTATGTGATAGCCTTATATTTGTATTAATGATTTTTAAAGAGGTCCTTCCGAGTGCGAAACTGCAGCCGTACATTAAGTGCTTCTATCTGTATGAATCTGATACAGACAGGGGTTATGATGATACGGTGTTCCCGAGCGGTACTATGGAAGTGATCTTTAACCTGGGTGCGGGCAACTGGAAGTCAAAAAAAGACGGCATCTTCTACACCACCCCTCCCATTGAACTTTGGGGGCAAATAACCAAACCTTTATCCATCCAATCGGCAGGCCGGAACGTGATGTTTGGCTTTAGGTTTTACCCGCACTCGGCCGCGTATTTTTTTGATGAGCACGTATCCGAATTTAATAACGAAATTGTTGATGCAGCTCACGTTTTAGGCCTATCCTTAAGAATACTGCACGCCAGATTATTAGAGGTGACCGATTTGAACGCCCGGGTAGCTTTAGTTGAAGACTACCTGTGGAGCCGCCTGGCGGTAACCGAAAAAAAGCACAGCAAGATCAAATTTATAGGCGACATTGTGCACAACCTTAAAAAGAGTTACAGCGATGATAATATTATCTCTATCTCCAATCGTAACAATATCTCTACCCGGTATTTAAACAGCCTGTTCTCACAATATACCGGCATACCGCCAAAGCTGTTTTATAAGATAACCCGCTTTCAGCATAGCCTTAACCAGGTTTACGCTAACCAGGAAAAACTAACCACCATAGCCTACAGCTCGGGGTATTTTGACCAGGCACACTTTATTAAAGAGTTTAAGCTTTTTACAGGCATTACCCCAAACACATTCTCGGAGCAGGCCTCGCCTATCAACCAGGTACTGGCAGGCAGCTAAACACTTCCGTTTTATACAATTTGTGGCAATTTATGCAATGTAGTTTTGCTATTGATTTTTTCAATTTAAAAACAAAAAGCAATGAATTCAGCAAAAACACCACAGCAGGTGCATGCAGTACTTGCAAACGCCTACAACACAAAAGATCTTAATTTAGTAATGCAGGTTTATGATGCCGAAGGCATTATTGTACCCGAACCGGGTAATTACATAGCCGGTAGCGAGCAATTTGAACAGGCCGTAAAAAACATTATGGCCATACCCGGAACCATGGAAATAAAGACCGTTTATTGCCTGCAAACAGGCGATGTGGCGGTGGGACGTTCTGAATGGAGTATTACCAATAATGGGGAAAAACAAATAGCTGCCAGGGGAATTGAACTGATGAAACAGCAACCGGATGGTAGCTGGAAGGTACTTATAGACCATGCCTTTGGCGCAGAAACCAACCTTACTGCTCAGTAAGCTTACAGTACAAAAAGAGGCAGGGCATCCTGCCTCTTTTTTGTGTTCCGTTTTCTACAGTAAAGGGATGAAAGAGATTCCGCGCATCCTTCAGCAGCGATCATGCTGTTAAAAATTAAGCCCTTCCGTTTTGTACAATTTCAGCATCGGTACCCGCAATACCTTTGGTCATCAACAATAATTTAAAATAATATTAACATTATGAAAAACAGATTTAACGAACTTTTAGCATTACATAACAATGCGGAAGTATTACACATTGGCAACGTATGGAACGCGCAAAGTGCAAAAATATACCAGGCGCAAAATTTTAAGGTGATAGGCACATCAAGCGCCGCGGTTGCAGATTCATTGGGCTTTGCCGATGGCGAGGAAATGAGCTTTGATGACTACTTATTTATCATTAAACGCATACTGGCATCAACCAGCGCCATTTTAACGGTAGACCTGGAAACCGGTTATGGTAAAACCGCCGAAGAGATCAGCAGCAATATTACCTGGTTATATAAGCTTGGGGTATCCGGCATCAACATAGAGGATTCGGTAATAACCGATGGTAAAAGAACCATTGGCAATGCAAGCGATTTTGCAGAAAAACTAAAACAGATCATGGCGCTATTAAACGCCGCCGGGGTTAAGCTGTTCATCAATGTGCGGTCGGATAGTTTTTTGCTCGGCCTGCCCAATGCTCTAGCTGATGCGCTGGAAAGGATAGCTGCTTACCAGGTAACCGGTGTGCACGGGCTTTTCTTCCCCTGTGTTACCCATATCGCCGATATAGAAAAGCTTACCGCAATATCAACGCTGCCTATTAATGTAATGTGTATGCCCGGTTTGCCGGGGTTTGAGCAATTGCAAAAAGCCGGTGTAAAGCGTATAAGTGTGGGGCCCTTCGTAAACATGAATGTGTACCAAGACCTTGAAAGCACCATTACAAAAATTCAGTCGGAAGGCAGCTTTGCCAGTCTGTTTTAAAACCAATTAAGTATCCTCCCGGCGCCTGCATATGGTGGGCGCTGTTCTCATCTTTTCTAAAAGCAGGCAGTTATATAGTTTTGATACTATGCATCCTAACCGGATTTTGAGACGTTTATATTAGGCAGCCTGTTCTGCAACCTAAACTCGTTAGGCGAACAATTAAAAATCCTTTTAAACTCTCTAAAAAAGTAGGTTTTATTGTTGAAACCCGTGCGATAAAAAATTTCGGAAACCGTAAGGTCCGAACTGGTAAGCAATACTGCCGCTTTTTGCACGCGTATGTTTCTGATCAATTCGGTCGGCGTCATATCCGACAGCGACTTGATCTTCCTGTATAATTGAATTTTGCTTAAATGAAGCGCATTTTCTAAAAAGGCACTGTCAAGCTCCTGGTCAATATTTTCTTCTATTACCCGTGTTACTTTTTCAATGAATTTTTTATCGCTTTCGCTAACGTCTTTATTATCCAGTTGAGCGGCTACGTTGCCGCTATTAAATAGCTGATGCAACTTGCTGCGGTACTCCAAAAGTTTTTGAATCCTCACCAGTAAATGCTCTGTTTGGAATGGCTTGGGGATGTACGCGTCGGCACCACAGCTGTAACCCTCTGTCATGTGTTGTATAGTGGTACGGGCCGAGAGCAATACAAATGGTATATGGCAGGTTTCGGATGTGTTTTTAATGAGATTACAAAGCTCCAGTCCGTTCATATCCGGCATCATAATATCGCTTACAATCAGGTCCGGGGTTGCCCGGTGGATCACTTCGAGCGCCTGCTTACCTGTAGATGCTTCATAAATAATATAAGTATCGCTTAATATATCCTTTAACAAATACCTGATAAACTTTTCGTCATCTACTATCAGGATCACTTTTTTCTCCTCCTGCTCCAGGCTTTTGATCATTGATCTTTTATTGTTATCGCCCATCGTAACCGTATTGATATGCGGATCCGCTGTGAGTGAATTAAAGATGTATGATGAACTTTCGGCCTTATCCGGGTCTGTAAGCTGCTCGTCTGCCGGCGGCACATACTCAAAAGGCAAGTTAACATGGAATGATACCCAGTTATTCTCGCATTTTAGGCAGATATTACCATGCAGCAGCTGCACCAATTGCCGGGTAAAGGCCAGGCCAATGCCCGAACTTACTTTATTGCGCTGGCTGCCATCCACCACAAAAAACTTATCGAACAAACGGTTCAATTCTTCTGCGGACAACTTGCAGCCTGAATTTGCCACAACAATTTCTAATTGGCCTGTCTCTTTCGCTTTATGTACCGAGAAGATGATGTACTGGTTATGATCGCAATGCTTAAATGCATTTGATAAAAGGTTAAAAACTATCTTTTCAAGCTTATCCCTATCCATCCAGATATTAATGCCCGGCTCAATGTGTATTGAGTAATCCAGCTCTTTCTGCTCTACCAAAGCATTAAACAAACCCGCACGATTTGTTAAAAGGTCAGAGATATCGAAATGGGTGTAGTGGTTTTTAAGCTGACCTGATTCGGCCTTGCGGAATTCCAGTAACTGGTGTACAAGGTAGTGCAACCTGGATGCTTCCTGCTTTACGATAGACAGGAAATTACCGCTTTGCGTTTGCTGGTCATTAGCTTTGTTTTTGAACAGATATCGCTCTAACGAACCCAGGATGAGGGTTAAAGGCGTTTGAAGTTCATGCGCTATATTGGTGAAAAAGTTAATTTGCTCCTGGTGCAGGTCCTCATCTTTTTCGCGTAGCATATGTTCCATTTTCAGCTCCTGCTCCATAACAAACTTATTTTTACGGTAGCGTACAAACAGGAAGCCCGATACTAAAATTAAAGCGGCGTAACCTAAAAATGCCCATAGGGTTAACCACCAGTATTGCTCTACTGTTATGGTAAAAGCGGTAATGCCGCGCGTCCAAATCCCTTCGCCGTTTGACCATTTGATGCGCAGCGTGTAATTACCGGGCGGCAGGTTATTATAAATGATTTTTTCGTGCTTGCCAATAAAGTGCCAGTCTTTGTCTGATCCTTCTAAAAAATATGCATACTGGCATTTTTGGGAATTTACGTAGGTGATAGGTTGCAGGTTCAGTTCGAAATAATTGTCCTGCGGTTTTAAAACATAGTGCTGGTTAATAACAGAGCCATCTTTAGTTAATACCTTAAGGCCGCGCTCGGCCTGGTTCTTACCGGCAAACTGCATATCAGATATCAGCAAATGTGGTTGCTCGTTACTCACATGTATATTTTGTGGCATAAAGTAGTTAAAGCCATAAATACCGCCAAAATACATCACACCGCCCTTATCTTTCCATACGGCGTTATCGCTGAATTCATCGCTTTGTAACCCATCAGATTCCTTGTAATGCACTATTTTTAAATCCTGGGGGTTGATCTTTGCCAGGCCCTTATTAGTACTGATCCAGATATTACTTTTTTCATCCTCACTGATGGCATGGATAGTATTATTGGGTAAACCGTTATCTACATGCAATTTATTAAAAACGGGGGAGGCTGTTTTTGCAGCAACTGCCTCGTCTATCCAATTCAGGCCGAAACTGGTGCCTATCCATAGCCGCTTTGCCTTATCCAGATATAATGATAGCACATCATTATTTGATAAACTCCCTTTGTAGGCATAAGCCTTCAGCGTGGTGAATTTATTCTCTTTTTTATCAAAATAACTAAGGCCGCCATATCTGCACCCTATCCAAAGCCTATCATTAGTACCACGTACAATTGTATAGATCACATCACCTCCCGGCCCATTGGATTGGCCGGTGTAATGGTATGCTTTTAAATAATTGATCCTTACCTGGCCGGCACTATTCTTTTCCAGTTTAAGGTGTATCATACCGCTCTCGTTCAATCCCATCCAAACAGAGCCGTCTTCATCCGGGAGGATGCAATGGACAGAACCAAAGGCAGGATAATCTTTACTGTTACTGATATCTTCCCATTTGATAAATTGCTTTGATTTAAGATCATATAGGGTAACCCCAGGTGCATCAGAACCAATATACGCCAGCCCATCACCTCCTTTTTCAATGGCATAAACGCAATTATCCAGCAAATCCACACTGGTATGAAACGATTTGATGGCTGAGAAGGAGGCATTTTTTTTACCCCAGTCTTTTATCGTGATAATGCCGTTCCCCTTGGTACCGATCCAAAGCTCGCCATTGATATCAGAAAAAGCCCGTACCGGGATATGAAACGACTGGCCGTTGGGTTGCTTTTGTACGATGCCGAAATAATTTTCTTTTTTAACAACTTTTAAAATGCCATTGCCATCCGTACCAAACCAAAGCAGGTTAGTAGCATCATTCATTAATGAGGTAACGCGCACATTTTGTAATACGGGGATTTGTGCCGCAAGAGTGTTGACCGGTTTAAACTGCTCATCATATTCCCCTATGCCTTTTGATGCCCATGCAAAAACATAATGCTGCTTAAAAAAATCCATTGAGCGCACCTCGTGGGGAAGTTTGAGGATTTCCTGCTTTTCAAAATTATGATTGATTTTAACCAAGTTACTGGCACGAGTGGTATAAAACACCTCGTGATTAGCCATGAATATATTATCAACATCTTCTACGGCTTTAAACCGGGGTTGCAGGGTAAAACCATTCGTGGTATTTTGATAGGCTTCCAATTTGCCTTTATCTTTTAATAACCACAGCGTGCCATGCTCATCAAAAAATATCCGCAGCAGCATGAACTCTCCGGTACCACTCATCTTTACCTTTTCAAAAACATCTTTTGCCGGGTTGTACTTTAAGATCTCCGAACTATTGCGCCTTGCCGCGTAAACATTATCATGGCCGTCAACAACAACGGTATAACCGTTAGAGATAACCTTTTGGCGGTTGTAAAAATAATTGGTAAAATCTCCTGTGTTTTTATTGAACCTGGAAAGGCCTTCTACAGTGCCTATCCAGATATTGCGCTTTTTATCGCCGGTTATCTGATAAATAACGTTACTGGCAATAGCACGCCTGTTATCGTCTTTTTCGTAATTAAAAACGTGAATGTTGTTGCCATCGTAAAAGTTCAGCCCGTCCCAGGTGCCAAACCAGATGATATTATCAGAATCCTGGTAAATGGTGTTGATGCAGCTATTTGATAGGCCCGTGCTATTATCAATTTGCTGATAGGTGTATTGCGCGCGGCATTCATCAAACCAAAACACCGACCCGACAACAATGAATAAAGCGTATAAATACCTCATATACAAGTAGTATAAACAGCTATAAACGCATATCCGGCATATGAATAGCAGGCATAATACTCATAAAACAGGAAGAGGTGTTTATAACTGGTATAACAAACTTAAAAAATAAGCCGGTATATGGGTAATACTATTTTAACCTTTAATAATGCTTTATCAATTTTAAAAGGCTTCAGGGCTAACAAAAAGCACATTTTTAAACGTTTTATATATGTACTAATTACACACTATAATATGTTTAAAGATTAATTTGCCGCAATAATAAGTACGGCCTCCTGCCCTGCATCCAGTTTAAACCCGGGTACGCTGATTTGGCCGTTAACTACTTTGGGTTGAGCTACTTGCTCCATTTTTAACACTGATGGATAAAATACCTTTCCTGCTGGTTTATTATTCCCTGTATAAGCTAAAGAAACAACCGTGGTTAAGGCATTGCCGGTTGTATTGAGCAAATAAATAAAGTATTGGTTACCACATTTTACAGCCTGGGCATGTAAACTGCCTGCAGTAACATAAACCTGTATAAAGTTATCGTTACCTGCTTTCAGCATCATATCGCTAACCTGCCTTACGCCTTTAAAGTAAGGTGCCATATGCTCATCATCAAACAGCTCCCACCACCAGCTCATGGGCAATATAGGCGTAGGGCTAAACATACCGTACCATAAACCTCGCTTATAATCAAAAATGGCTTCTTTAGCATATTTCTTGTCCGCATCCTCCCATCTAAAACCAAATTCGCCAACCACGTACGGTTTGTGGTAATTTTCGATGTAATCCGGATAAATGGCCGGGATTTTTTCAGTGTGTTTATAGATGTGTTTCTGATTAAAGTCCAGATAAGCGAGCGAGTTCATCCCTTCAATATCGCGGTGCGATACGCTGGTAGTTACCAGGTGTTTGTACGGGTCTATATCCTTCAGGTACCGGCTCATATCATCATGCCATTGGGTAATATAGTGGTGCGGGATCAATATACTGTCCTCTTTGGTAAAGGCGGCGTTGTCTATTTCGTTAAAAAATTCAATGGCGGCAATATTGGTGCTGTATCCCCAGCGGGCAATTACATAACGCAGCTTGTTCTTGTACTTTTGCTTAGCAGATGTCATGCTGAAAAACTCGGTTGGTGTTTTTGCCGGGCCGCCGTTTATTTGATTATACGGGCTGTTTTTCCAGCCACCTTCTTCCATTAAATGGCCGTGCCAGTCCAGCGTGAGCATAAAGTACAGGCCTAAAGAATCCGTCAGGTTCACCAGTTCGTCCATACGCTTAATGGCGCCGGGGTTAAAGTATTCCTCGCTATTGGTGTACCGTTTGGTCGATCGTACCTTTTTCCACTCCAGCGGCATGTTCCAGTAACACATCCAGGTACGGAAAAAATTAGCGCCGTTTTTTGAAAGTGTTGGCAATAAATGGTCATAATTATACTGATCATCTTCGAATGAGCGCGACTCCCAGGCCACGTTTTCTCCTATCCCCCTGAAAAGTTTTCCGTTATCAAATTTAAAGGTCCAAAGGTTATTCTTATGCAAGAACCCGGCCTTAGCCGAAGGTACCACTGTAAACTTTGATATTGCGCTTTCTGTTGTTTTGCCTTTGTTACTAAGGCTAAAGTAGTAACTATAAACGCCAATTTCCTGTGCGGCAAAACGGGCTTTCCAGTATGATGAATGCTCATCGCCTTTTTCAAAATAACAGGGCAGCACTAATGGTTTGCCTGATGGACTGGTGAGCACCATATCCAGGCTTATCTGCTGCTGATCGTAAGGGTTTGTAAACGGTGCAGATAATTTAATATCCCACTCCGCTTTTTCATACTCGGATACCTTTTGGGTTGCAAGGGTATAACTGATATCGCCGGGCTGCGCGCAGGCCATGCCCACGCGCAGTAGCGATACTACAACCAATACACCAACTATTTTATAGAAGCTTTTCATTCAATATTTATATTACCAGCCCGGCATTTTATCCAAATTAACCACGTTTGGTGAAGTGTACAGAGCCTTTACCTGTGCATCGGTATTTGCCGAAAAGGTAAGTTCAGACCAGCTCATAAAGAAAGTCCATTTTGGCTGCGCAGCCAGTTGGGCGGCCGTTGGCAATTTATCGCACTCGCCAATGGCAATGGGCTTGCCTTTGGCTACTTCAACCATCGTAGTGTATTTTGCGGCGGTATAGCCGCTGCCGTCATAAACATCAAGCGCGGCAACATCCCAGTACTCATCGCCGGGGTTATAAGCGTTGGCATCGCTTGCCAGTGTGCCAAAATCCTGTATATCCCAAACCCATATCAGGTTAGTAAGGCCTTTGGTTTTGGTCATATAATTATGCAGTTGCTGGTATAGCTTGCGGGTACCATCTGCACCGGGCCTTCCGCCCCACCAAAATGCACCCTGGTTCATCTCGTGATACGGGCGCCATAAAACTTCTACATTTTTATCTTTCAATTGCTGCAGGTAAACGCAAACCTCGTCAACCAGGTTTTTCCATTGTGTATTTATGGCCGTGCCATCAGTTAGCAGATCGGCCCACTGGGCATCCGTTAATTTGCTTTGTACACCGCTGGCATCAAAACCACAAGGCTCGGCAAGGGCCGGGTTGCAGGAATGCCACATAATATTCACTACAGCGCCCTTTTTAAACTGAGCTTCCGCTTCGTTTATCATCAGCTGGCGGTTATTAATATTATCCGCCTGGAAAAGAAAGTCGCCGCTCCACAAGGCGGGGTATTTGCCCGTTACGCTAAAGGCTTTTTCCGTCCATACCTTAGGGGTGGCATTGGGTTCGCGGTTGTGTATGCCCGATAGTGTTTTTGTACCCGATATGCTATACAAGTATTTAAGGGATTTAAACGGCGTGTTAGGTACAACGGGCGGCTCTACCACCACAGGCGGCTCTTTCTTAATAGGTGCAACATCGTTACCGCCATCTTTACCACACCTTATTATTAAGAATAGCACAGCTACGCTTAACAGGCACACCAACGGGAAATATCTTTTTTTCATAAGGTCTGTTATTATTTGAATCGACACTTTTATTTTTTTCAGAAACTTGGTTTTTAATTAGGAACATTTATAATACATGGCAGCCTAAACCGGCCGCCATGCAAGTAGTTATTGTTTTTTTACATCTATCCAAAAAATCCTTGGGTGTTTTACAAACTTGTCGTAATCCGAGTAGATGCTGTTCCAGTCATCGGTACCGTTAAGTGCGAATGAGAAAGAATTATCGGTAATAACTTTCGACTGGCCGTTACCAACATCAACAGTTCTGGCGCTTTCGAAAGTAGCCGAGGTTACCTTACCATCTGCCGATGTAAAAATTATTTTGTTGGCATCATAATCATGCACCCAGGTGCTTTCGCCTTTGGGTATCACCCTGTAAAAGCCATTTACATCAGTAGCCGGGGTAAGTACATACTGGAAGTTGGCATACTTGCCATCCGGTCCGGCATCATTGGTTACCTTACCTGTGGTGTTGCCATCGGCAGTAACACCGGTATAAACAAATGTTAAGGTATTATCCTGTTCAGCAGCGGGGCCACCGTCAACAGGCCACGCCCATGGTTTATCCGTCATTTTAACAACACCGCCGCCGCCATACTCGGGGCCGGTACCACCATAAACAACCAATTGCTGCACATTAAAGGTACCCAGCAAAGGCTCGGTGAACGGAACAAGTTCTACTGTCCAGTCGCGGGTTTCACCTGTTTCTGAAGTTACTGTGTAAATAGCCTGGTTGCTGTTTGCCGCAAAATTCACCGGAGTGCCAGACTCTGGCTTAACGGTTGACTTGTATGAGGTTTGGATATTGGGTTTAACACTTTCAAAAGTTGTACCGGCCTGCAATAGTACGCGTACAGTAACTTTTGAGTTCAATCTGTCGACCACTGCCGGGCCAACCTGTACCAAACCGTCGCCAAGAGTAACGGCCTCAACGGCGCGCTCATGGCTCTGTATGCCTTCGTTGGGGTCTTTTTTGCAAGAACCCAGCAAAATAATGGCTATAATGAATAGGTAATTTATACGTTTCATGATGATCACTTCTTAATTAGTTATTTAGGTTAGGGTTCCTGTCTACCTCAGATTGCGGGATGGGGAAGAAATAAGCATCGCCGGTGATAGTTTTGCCATATTTGTTTACCAGTATATTCTCCATATTATGCGTGCGGCGCAGGTCAAATAAGCGCTGCCCTTCAAAGCATAACTCCCATGAACGTTCCTGCAAAACCGCATCCCTGAATTGTTTAACCGTTAGGTTAGGCGGCAAATCGCCCAGACCGGCACGTGTGCGGATGGCTTTTATGGCATTGTAGCCTTCTAATGTTGGGCCGCATGCTTCGGCGTAAACCAACAGGATATCTGAGAAACGCAGTATTGGTGTGTTGCAACTGGTTTGGTCGCCGGCCTGCCAGCCGCTATCGTTGTATTTATTGCTGAACGGCCTGGTGTAAGCATCGGTTATACTCAGGTTTTGAGGCGTCCCCACAAATGGAGAATTACCTGCGCCAACATCGTAAATAGTTGATATGATCAGCTGCGTTTTTCTTTTATCGCTATTATCAAAACTATTGTACAGGGCGGCCTCGGTTAAAAATTCATTAAATCCACCCGGCACAAATACCTTGTTTGGCAATTTAAAATTCAGGTTGGGCATAAACATTTTTGGCAGCTTTGAGTACAAACCCTCGTTGGTACCGGTTCTGTCGGCAGATGCATCTAAAAGGTGCTCGGGGCCGCTCTTTTTATTTACATCATATATATCAACCAAATTAGGATCGAGGCCATAAACGGTTTGATCGTTAACTACTTTGCCTGCGTATTCTTTTGCTTTGGCGTACATATCATCGGCACTTGTAACAAAATCGTACCCCGGTGAGCCAGTGTCTTTAGCAGATGCGAGCGTCAGATAAACCTTTGACAGCAAACCCCAAGCCCCTACCTGGTTAACGCGGCCAAGGCGGCGCACCTGGTCCATCATTCCCTGCGCTTTGGTAAGGTCAGATATGATCTGGTCGTAAATATCTTTAATAGACGATTTTGGCAAATTGGTTTTGCTTGGGTCGTCCACGGGTTCAAGGTGCATAGGCACCGCGCCAAACAAACGCACGAGGTTAAAATAATGCAGCGCGCGCAGAGTGTACGCCTCGCCCACTATTTCGTTACGGGCGGCCTCGCTCATGCTTGTAATCCCAGGTACATAAGTGATAACCAGATTTGCGCGATTTGCGCCTACATATGGCAACTGAAAGCCCGGCCTTAATGTTCCGTTTACCGATGTGGCAGCCAATTTATCAAGCAGTACGTTATCGGCGCTTTTACCTGCAGCTATTTCCATATCCTCGGTTGGTGCTTCGGTTAAGGTGATAAAGTTACGCGAGTAGTAATCCAGGTCGGGAAGGATGGAGTACGCGTATATTAATGCCGAATTGGCATCAGCCTCTGTTTTGTAAAAGTTTGCTGTTGAAAGGAACCCGTAGGGCTTCTCTTCCAGTTGTTTGCGGCAGGCAGTAAATGATGTTGCTGCCAGTATAAGCGCTATATATTTTATTTTTTTCATATTGATATCCTTTTAAGAAATTAGAAGGTAACGTTCAGGCCAAGCGAGTATGCACGCGGTTTGCGGTAATTGCCTCCAAATTGCCCGTTCTCGCCCACCTCTGGGTCATAACTTGGGTTAAACTTGGTAAAAGTGTACAGGTTGTTACCAGAGAAATAAACCCTTAAGTTTGATATGCCTTTTAAAGCATTTGGCTTAAAATTGTAACCCAGGTTAACATTCTGAATACGCAGGAACGAACCATCCTGCACGTACCAGGTTGATGCATAATTTACACGGGTAGAGTTTACGCTTGGGTAAACGTTGCTTGGGTTATCTGGTGTCCAGCGTTGTAATTGTGCGCTTGGGGTGAATTTTGAGAAATTAAAGATATCGTTACCCTGTACGCCATATACCTGTGCAGAAAAATCAAACCTGTGGTATTTAAGCGACGTGTTAAGGCTGTACGTGAATTTAGGATTAGGGTTACCAATAATATACTCGCCATTTTGGCCAACAGGTAGCGGGCCACCTGCAAGGTATTTAATATCCCCTGCTTTTTGTACCGCGTTATCAACCGGCGATATATTGCCATCCACCTGGTTAATACCATCAAACAGGTATCCAACAAAAACATTGGCCGGCTGCCCGTTAATAAAATAATTTAATGGTGCGCGGATGGCTTCGATAACACCGGTATCTTCAATACTGTTACCACCACCAATGTTTAATACTTTATTACGGTTAATGCTTAGGTTACCACCTACATTCCAGCTTAATTCTCCCTTTAGTATCTGTGCATTAACACCTAACTCAAAACCTTTATTATCAATAACGCCATCGTTTATCTGGATAACGCTATATCCTGATGAGAGCGCTATCTGGTTTAGGCGCAGCAGGTCGGTAGTGTGCTTATAGTAATAATCAGCACTAATAGTAAAACGCTGGTCAAACAAGCCTATATCTACACCCAAATCTAACTGGCGGGTGGTTTCCCATTTAAGGCTCTTATTACCAAGGCCATTAAACACTTTACCGTTTACGTTTGTACCGTCGTTGAAAAAGGGCGGACCATAACCGGTTTGGAAACCGCCATCGGTAAAGTATTTATAGCTGCCTAATAACGATAGAGATTGGTATGGAGAGATCCCCTGGTTACCAACCAGGCCGTAGCTACCGCGCAGTTTCAATTCAGATACCTGCGGGATACTTTTCATAAAGGCTTCCTCGTTTACCTTCCAGGCCACTGCACCCGTTGGGAAGAATGCATACTTGTTGTTGTCGCCAAACTTTGATGAACCATCTGTACGGGCGGTAAAAGTAAATAGGTAACGGTTAAACAACGAATAGTTAAACCTGCCGTAGTACGATTCTAAAACCGTGCGGGTAAGGTTATTGGCCACCACATAAGTTGTTGCGCCTGCAAGATTTTCGTTCTTTAAAATATCATTAACAAACCCCTGCCCCTGTATCAGCGAAGTACGCACGTTCGTATTCTCATAACTGGTACCTGCTACAAAGTTAATGTGATGGTTTTTCCCAAAATCACGATCATACGTCAAAAAGTTTTCTATAATAAGGTGGTTGGCGCTGTAGTTGCTTAACTGTCCAAATCCCTGAAACTGATAACCTGTTCCGGTGGCATCACGTGGCTGGTAGTTATCGCTAATAGAATTACCATAGGCATTGCTGATACGACTGCGCAGGTTCAATCCCTTAATAATATCCCAGCTCACAAAAGCCGACGATAACAGATCAATAGTTTTGCTTTGGTTTAACACCTCGTTGGCAATTTGCAAGGGGTTCCCATAATCGTTACTACCAATATGGAAGTAACTGCCATCGTCATTAAGGGCCGGGAAAATAATATTACGGTCTACTGAAAGGCCCTGTCCGTAATTTTTAGTCCAGGTGCTAATAACATTTACCCCTGCTGTAACATTTGATTTTAATTTTTGCTCCAGGTTAACACGGCCAACATATTTTTCATATCCGTTTTTAATGGCCAGGCCCTGCTCGTTGTAGTAGTTGCCGGATATAGCGTAAATGGTTTTATCGTTACCACCATCGGCAGTAAGGGTATAGCTTTGCGATACCGGGTTGCGATAAACCAGCTTTGCCCAATCGGTATAGTAAGGCCATTTTGGCTTTGATGGGTCAATACCGCGCAGCTCAGCTACCGATGGATAGTAAAAATCGCCTATTTTTTGGCCAACATACTGTGGCGCTTCTCCGCCGTTTATACGCGATTCGTTATTTATGGTAGCAAACTCAACCGGATCGCGAAAAACATCCAGCTTATTGCCTAATGTTGATACGGTAGTTAAAGCATTAAGCATAATGCGCGATTGCCCAGTTTTACCCTTGCGTGTAGTAATTAGGATAACGCCATTAGCCCCCCTTGAACCGTATATGGCCGATGATGATGCATCTTTCAATACCTCAATCGATTCGATATCATCAGGGTTCACCTGTTTAATATCTCCGGCATCACCCAAGGGAATACCATCAATTACTACCAAAGCGTTGGCATCACTGCGCGAGCCGTAGCCACGTACGCGGATAGTTGCCCCCGCGCCAGGCTGCCCTGATGGGGCCATAACCTGCACACCCGCAATTTTCCCCTGCAAAAGCTGGTCGACGTTGCCTGATGGTACGCGGTTTAAGTCGCTGCCTTTAATAGACCCTACCGAACCGGTAACATCGCGCTTTTTGGTAACACCATAACCTACCACCACCACATCGTTAAGATCGCGGGTGGCGTTTTGCAGGGTAACATCCAGTTTGCTTTGCTGTGCGCCCACTGCAATCTCGCGGCTTTGCATCCCAATAAATGTGAATATTAAAGTTGCACCGCCCGGTGCGTTAATGGTATAACTACCCTTAACATCAGATACCGTGCGGGTGGCGGTACCTTTTACCACAATAGTAACACCCGGAAGGGTTATACCTTCTGCATCGGTTACTATCCCTGTAACCTGCCTTTGCTGGGCTAACACGCTTGCCGCGTTAACACAAAGTAAGATCACACAAATAAAAGTTGTGTAAAAAATTGTCCTCATAAATTTTCAATTGGTTTATGAGGGCAATATTAGGAACTTAAAGAGGGTGAATTAATCCACTATTGTATCATTTAAGTACACAAAACACCCATTATAGCTCAAAAAGGGTGTTTTGTGTACTTAATTATAACTGTATGCATTGCACAGACAGCCTACAGGGAACGCAGAACTGATTTACCTTGATACGCGTGGGTTTGCTTTACTTGCCATTTTAAGCGGCTGACAAGTGGCACTTTATTCCAATATATCTGTCAGGTAATTATTAACTGATCATATAATAAACCGGTGGTTTTACTTCTTAAAATCAGGGTCCATTTCTGGTGTACGTAACCCGGCTACTTCATCAGCCATCAGCATAAAAACATTCCAGCATAAGCCTTTGGTAGAAGGCCACCAACTATTTGTAGAAGTCCATTTTGTTGGCGTAAATTCTTTACTGAATGGCCATTGCGGGTTAAGGTAAATTTCGGCCCAAGCGCGGTTTTCCATCATTGGTATGGCTTTGGCCCACCCGTGTTTTAAGCCTACCACATAAGCGCAATACTCCGGCCTAAACCAACTGCCTCCATTATAGTAGAAGCCGTCATTTTTACCATCGGCATAGTTTTCTTGTCCAAATTTCCCGAATGGTTGGTAATCGGCCGAAAGATATGCATAGCCCTTTGCATCATTTGTAAGCCTGATAAGTGTTGGCGCGGTAGTACCATACTGGGGATGCGGCGATTTTGCAACCTTATTAAGTAAAGGCATCAGATCAAGATGATTTTTAACCATTTCATCGGTAAGCATTGGTTCTTTAAACAGCCACAACGAGAAAAACTCGGGTTCAAGATCAGTAAGGGATATAATATCCGGAAAGTCCCTGTCAAACAAAATATGCTTTCTTTTGGCATCATAAAAACTACGGTACTCGTCTTCTGCCTTTTTGATATAATCACTACTGATATCAAAGCCGAGTTCTTTTATTGTTTTTAGCGCAATTACCAGCATACCCTGGTTAACTGCAAGCCGGTCGGTTTTGGGGTCGTAATCAATAATATCAATTTGCGACATCGGGAAGTGTGCTTTACATTTCCCATCCCTGTCCGCATCAAATTCATTCAATACATAATCCACGGCCTTCTTTATTTTTTCATGTGGAAGCTCAACACCAAACCGGCGCTTATTAATCATCGCCCAAACAAGCCACTCTATAGTAGCTTCATTATCTTTTGCCTCTACCGATCCCATCAGCGGGGTAATAATTGTTCCGATTGAGCCTTTTGCTGTTTGTGTATTCCCCCACTGCTCCCATATAGAAAGGTTTAACTCTTTATTGTAGGTAGAAACGGTAGAAAAAAACGAATCGCGATTGTACATATCTGGCGCATAATTCATATTAGGCACATTAAAGGGCTTAAAATTATTTACATCGGTTATCCAGGTAAGCATATTGAAATTCCCGTACAACATTTTCTCAAAAAGTGACCCTTTAAAGCCTTTCCCTTCAGCCAACCGTGATTGGGCCGATATCATAAACTGCTGATGTGATTTCCAGGGCTCTACAAACATGTAGGTGGTTTTTGTTACACTATCGCCAAGCGGCATCACATTATAGGGTTCCTGTTTTGGCTGATGCTCTATAAATTTAAGATCTTTGATCTGCACGTTAAAACTCTTGCCCTTGGTAGACCCAATAAATACCGAAACGCTATCATTTTCTATATAGGGTACCAATATGCTTCTTTTAAACAGTGCCCACTGGTTGGTATTTACCTGAAAATTATCTACATATTTTAGCCCATCCTCCATTTCAAGGGTTTTATGCCCGTTCTTAATTCTGAAAAGCTTTATTGCAAGCGGCGAGTTGCCCTTGCATAAAAAGGAAATAGTGTAAACTTTCTGATCTTTAAATGGCGCTATCAGCTCTATCCCGGCCTGGCCGGTACCTTTGCCTTTTACAGTAATAATACCGGAGGTTGTGTTAATTGCTGCATTTCCTATTACCTTAAACTTTGTACCGGCATGCAGTACTTTAAAATTGCCGGCATCAAGGTTGTACATTTCACCAAATGTTTGGCTCACAAAACCATTACTTTGCCCTGCCGGGCTGGCTACATATATTAAATTAACATCGGGCAAACGGCGCAAACCGGTAAAACCTTCGTCGCGCCCGCTAAAACGGCGGCGTGTATTTCTTGTATACTGGTTTTTATATCCCGCATCTGTTAAAAAACCTACCACATCATTACCGGGGGTAATAAAACCCGCTGCCGGGAACATTTCGTGAGCAAAGCCACCAGGGAATTTATCGTTTTCGAAAGTAACGTAACGTTTTGGCTTTTGATATGGCCGGGCTGTTTGTTTTAAAATATAATACAGGCCCGGCATTGATGGTTGAAAAAGCTTAACGGTTTTCTTAACTACATTAGCATTTATCACCTGGTAATTTACAGCTACCGATAGGGTGGCATCAAATTCTTTTACATATAACTCACGCGTTAACGTGATATTATTCGCATCGCCTGCCCATTTTTGACCGGTAATGTGTTCCAGATTTACATTCGTACTCAGGTCCTGGTTGTATAACTTTAGGAAAAACTCTTCTGTAGCAGTAACTACCTGTTGTGTTCCATTATAAACATCAACATGAAACCCGTTTTGTTCATCCCCCACTGCTTTTAGTAAAAGCTGCTGAGAAAAACCTGGTACACAGGTTAAACAAAGTATTATCCAAATAGCAAATACCGATAAATTTATTTTAAACTGTAGCATTGTTTAATATAAGGTTTGTTTAAAAATTCCACTTTATAGTGATTGCCGATGTATTGCTGAGATTATGCAAGCGTTTAATTACCACTATAATTATAATCAACAACTTCGTTGCCTGTAACAAGCTGTTTCCCTTTCTTATATACCATTAAATCAGCCGGTATTAACACCAGGGAAACCGCATTATCGCCGGCTATAGAAATATTGATATTGCCGCTTACATTTTTTGCAATATATTTTTTTGATACCCTGTCATATACATTTGTTTTACTGTCTCCTACCCTTAGTTCAACGGATTGCACAGTGGCATAAGGGTTATAAAACAGATAGGAAGGCAGGTTTCTGGAAGAATAAAAATCTGTTGCATTACAATTCAACTTTAATATTCCTTTTACATTAGTAGTATCAACTATTGCACCAAGCATACCCACCCATGCCGAACCATAAGGGCAAATATCAGTCATAGAACGGTATTGTTTTACCTGGTCGCCTACGGCATAGGGGCCTTTATCAGTCAGTATACCTTTAAACACAGCAAAGTCGTTGCCATGGTCAAGGTCTTTACGCAAACCTTCATAGCTTATTACATGCTCGGGGTCGCCTTGCCAAACCGCACTTGTTTGCCTGTTTTTTGGATGTTCATCCGCATAAAACAAGCGGCTTGCATTAGCAAGGTTAAGCAACCATTTACCAATAGTTTTTGAATAGGCAGGGTTATATTTAACAATGGGCACCAAAGCCGCCGCGTGCGAATACGTATTCATAGCAAAGGCATATTGCTCCTCCTTTTTTTGCCCCACCAAACCATACACATCATCATTGCCCCATTTTTCGGATATTACACCCCAACCATCACGGTCAGAGTTATTACCATCAAAACACCAGTTCAGCATTTTCAATTCATCATATTTGGTCCCTAGTTCAGCGTTCATCCTTACAGCAAGGTAGGCACCATATGGCATCATCACTTCATAAAATGGGCCTTCTTTTACTGCGCGATCCTGTAAAAAAGCCATACAAGCCTGGCTGGCCTTTAAGAATTTGTTATCCTTTGAGCTTTTCCAGGCGGCAAATTCAAGCCAGGCCAAACCGGCAGCTGCATCGGGTTCGTGCCAAACACCATTATAAACACCCTTTTTCTGTTCAAGGTTATAAGAAGTAAAATTAAAATCGGGGAACGATCTGTTTACCGATAAACCATTAATAACATCCAGCCAGTGTGTGGCATTTGCCTGCATAATAGCAGCCAGATCTTTCTTAGCCGGATACTGGTCTGCCAGCATGCTAAAAGCCATGCCTGGCCATATCTCGTACCAAAAAGTATGGCCCATTTTAAGATCTCCCTTATTCATGATCAGATTTACACCATTGGCCGTGTTGTAAAAATGTTTGGTCATACCTACAAAATCAACACCTTTAACATTGCTTTTATCTATACCAAGCAGGGATGCACCTAATAAAGAACCCATAACCGGTAACGATTCATACTCGCCACTACCCTTTTGTTTTAACGAACCTACGTAGCTGGGCAAGCCAAATGAACGCTCCGTTGTATTTACATGGCTGTCGTCCCACCAAATTAATGGCAGTAGGGCCCCTTTAGCATTAAAATCATACAAAAGTGCATCCTGTTTAATACCAATCTGTTTCCAGTTTTTCATTTTATAAGGAACTGGCATATTGGGCATTGTTGCTATCACATTGATAGGTATTTGTTTAACAGGTGCCTGGGCAGATGTACCATAAGTGATAAATAAAAGCGGCAGAAAAAGCAAAAATGAATTTTTCATAGGTTTTGGTTTAAGTTAAAGACCACCGGGTGATTATATAATTAATGCTTTACTTTATATAATTTGTAACCGAACATAAATATCACAGCATAACAAATAATAGGCAGGTAATAGGCCTGTGCAACACTATGGTCGGCTAACTTACCCATTAGCAAAGGGAAAAAAGCGCCGCCCACAACACCCATAGATATAAATGACGATGCCTGCTGCGTGTGTTTCCCAAGGTTTTTCAAGCCCAGGCTAAATATGGTAGGGAACATGATGCTGAAAAAGAAATTGATCATCATCAGGGCCACGTACGATGTCCACCCCCAGCCTTGCGCTACTATGATACACATCACGATACTGCCGAAAGCAAATATGGCGAGCAGTTTATTTGGCGCTATAAAACGCATTAGGTATGTGCCAACAAAGCGCCCGGCAGCCATCATAGCCATAAAAATGCTCATGTAACCACCAGCGGTTTGGTTGTCAAAGCCCATAACATCATGTCCATAATTAATAAAGAATGCCCAGGTGCCGCCCTGTGCGGCTACATTAAAAAACTGTGCTGCAACAGCCCACACAAAGTGCTTATGCTGATATAGTTTCTTCCCCGGTGCGGTATCAACATTAACAGCTTCAGGGTCAACAGCGGTATGGGGGTCGGTAAGTGCGGGGATCTTTACAAATAAGAAAGCTATGGCAATGAATACGATAACACAGCCTATAGCAATATAAAGGGTTTTTACTGATGACAGATCTGTTGAATTACCGCCGGTTGCCCTTAGCAAAAAGTAAGAGCCAATAGCAGGGCCAATAATAGCCCCTACTGCGTTAAACGATTGGGAAAAATTGAGCCTTCGGTCGCTGGTTCGCTGGTCGCCCAGGGCTGCCGCAAATGGATGGGCCACGGTTTCTAAAGTAGCCATACCACACCCCAGTATGAATAGCGCTATACGGAAAAAACCAAAAGATGCTGCGTTTGCTGCAGGTACAAAAAGGAAAGTACCGATAGCAAACAGCGTTAAACCTAATACTACTCCCGATTTATAACCAAATCGCTTTAAAAACATACCAGCCGGTATGCTCATGATAAAATATGCTCCAAAAACCGACAATTGAATAAGGCCCGATTGGGATTTGGAAACATTCAGCACCGTTTGAAAGTGCCGGTTAAGCACATCGCTCATGGAGTGCAGCAGCCCCCACATTAAAAACAAAGAGGTTACAAAAATAAAGATAACCACATATTTCTTTTCGGTAAAAGCTGGTTTGTTTGTCATGATTGAACAACGTTAGTGTTTGTAAATAATGCCGAAGCACCTATGAGTGCCGCTTTTTCGCCCAGCAGGGCCGTTTTGATTGTTACGGCAGATAAATTACGTGTTAACTGTGGTAAAAAGTACTCCTGGGCCCGGGTTATGTTACCGCACAGCACCAGTACATCTGGCGATAATTTAGCCAGTGGATTTTGCAAAAAATCGGCCATATTAACGGCAAATTCATCAAACACCTGCCTCGCATCATCATCATTGGGCACCAAAGCAGCTAAGGCTTTTACATTTGGTATTTGGGTTCCTGTTAATTCATGGTAGCGTTTCTGAAACCACCGGGTTGACAGGTAATCGTCGGCAATGGTTTCCTTATACGGGTCACTGCCATAGTTAAGATCGCGGGTTATTCCTTCTGCATAAAATGCCGAGCCAAAACCGGTACCCAGTGTAACGCCGGCCACACTTTTGTAACCTGCACCTGCACCTGCACCTGCCAATGCCTCACCGGCAATAGTTGCTTCGGCATCGTTGCGAAAACGCACAAGGCTGTTATCTATTTTTAAAAAGCCGGCAAACATCAGTTTAATATCCATGCCGTAAATAGCTTCGTATTTATTGAGCCCTTTTATATAGCTTATTCCTTTGGCATAATCAAAAGGCCCGGGCATTGCTACACCAAGGCCGGCAATTTCAACCTGGGCATCCGCTAGTGCCGATTGCAAAGCCGAGCTCCAGTTTCCGGTGATATCGGCGGCGGTGGCTTTGCTATTAACTTCTAACCTTACAATGCTCTTTTCTTCGATATTATAAGTGTCTGTATTGCAAACTGCGGCCGTAATATGCGAGCCCCCTATGTCAGCCGTCAGGATGTATGGAGAGGTATTTTTATTATCAGATATTTTCATCAGGAGAAGATCGTATACAGGCACATGGTATGCACCTCATAAGGTTAAAAAAGAGCAGGCGGCCATCCGCCTGCCTTTTATCAACTAATCAGATAAGGAATCTCAGCCCTATCATTTATTTTATAAAGTACCCGCCGTTTATGACGGGCACTTTACACCGCTTTAATAGTTCGGGTTTTGTGTAATGGTACGATTAGAGTAATCTATCTCGTTTTGTGGTATCGGGAACAGGTAATCCCTGTCATCCCTGAATAGTTTGCCTTTGTTGGTATTATATTTTGCAGCAAAAGCACGCATCACTTCTCCAAAACGTTTTTGGCGAACAAGGTCTTCCCTTCTCCAGCCTTCCATACCTAATTCACAGCGCCTTTCGTGCCATATTGCTTTACGCAGCTCTGTTTGATCGGTTGTAGTTACATCAGGTAAAGATGCGGCGGTTGTAGCCGGGATATATACTTGTTTTTGGCGTTGCGGATCTTTAGGGGGGGTTTCTCTTGCCCTTTTCCTGATCATATTTAAATAAGTTAAAGCTTCATCAGCCTTTCCATTCTCATTTAAAGCTTCGGCAAACATTAGCAAGGCATCACTATAACGTATTAACCTAACATTATAGCTAATAATCCAGGGGTTATATCCTAAACGCAGGTATTGGGGTACTTCAATTTTACGGTCATAATACCCATCCGGCGAACCTGCATTATCCTGGTCATCGTTATCCTGCAGGTAGCGGTCGCCTGTCATGGTAAATGTGTAGGTTATGCGTGGGTCGTCGGCCGCAAACTCATCACGTAGGTCTTTTGTTGGAGCATGAAAACCATATCCCTGGTAACCCGGCGTGTTACGTGTAGTAAAAAAGTGTGGGATATTTGAGCCTATAGCTACATCTTTATCCTGCATGCGGCTATCTATTACAAAAATAGATTCTGTGTTAAAATTATCTCTCCAGTTGGCGCCATAATCATTCAACAAAGTATAATCGTTTGATTTAACCAGTTGCCTGAATGTTTCTTCCGCCTTTACATAATTTAGCTGAAACATGTATGCTTTACCTAAAATAGCAAGTGCTGTACCACGCGATACACGGTTTTTATCGGCATCGCCATAGGCTGTATAGGCAGGCAATGCATTACTGGCCTCGGTAAGATCGGTTTCTATTTGTTTAAACACCGCATCGGCAGTTGCCCTTGGCGTTGATGTTGCTTCTGCCGGAGTAATTGGTTTTGTTACAAGCGGTACACCGCCCTCTGTAGTTACCAGCGAGTAATAGCCAAATGCCCTTAAAACTTTAGCCTCGTTAATATAACGGTTTATAAGCGTTTTATCGCCACTGGCATCAGGCGCGTAGGCAATAACCTCATTTGCCCTTGCAATAAGGTTGTATAAAATGCCCCACCTCTGCGCTACCAACCCATTAGTTGGTGTTAAAATAAAATTCGACATATCCTGGGCTTCGCCGTAATCGCCGTCACTGCTGCCTCCCTTCCAGGCATCATCTGTAGATACGTCGCCAACAAAATAATGGTATTTGGCATACTCGTTCCAGGTTACCCGTAACTGTAAATAAACACCGGTAAGGGCTTGCTGGATCTGCGCATCGGTTTTGTAAAACGTAGCGTTTGACTGTGTCCCGTAAACCGGCTTTTCAATAGCGCTTTTTTTACACTGTATATTCAGTAATAAAAAAAGCATCAGGCTGAAATATATAATGATCTTTTTCATGTTTTCTGATATTTTAAGAATTAAAACTGCGCGTTTATACCTGCCAAAATTGTTCTGGATGATGGGTACCTGATGGCATCGTAACCTAAGTTTAGAACATTATTAGCTCCAATTTCTGGGTCTAAACCTTTGTATTTGGTAATGGTGAACAGGTTTTGCCCGCTTATATAGAACCGGCAGGTACGTAATATTTTAAGGCGCTGTAAAAAAGCCGGCGGCACATTATAGCCTAATTGCACGTTTTGTAAACGCAGGTACGATCCTTTCTCTACCCACCAGCTTGATGCACGATAGTTATCGTTATTATTACTTGTAGATATTTTGGGATATGAAGCATTGTCGCCTTCTTTTGTCCAGGCTTGGGTATAAGCATCAGCCAGTGCGTTTTGATAACCTACTGTAGCCATGCTTTTTAGTCCGTTCCAAATATCATTACCGATTGTACCCTGGAAAAACGCGGTAAAATCAAACCCTTTATAGGTAGCCCCAAGGTTGAAGCCATAGATCAGACTCGGGTGTGGGTTACCAATATAAGTCCTGTCCTTATCGTTCAGCACACCGTCGCCGTTCAAATCTTTAAATTTAAAATCGCCGGGGGTTGCCAATGGCTGTACTTTTTGACCAGCCGGGCCTACGTAGCTATCAATTTGTTGTTGATTTTGAAAAATGCCTTCATATACATAACCGAAAAATCTTGACATTGGCCCGCCAATTTCAGTTTTACTTACATTACCGTATAATGGTAAGCCACCATTACCTAACGAGGTAACTTTGTTTTTATAGATAGATATGTTGCCACCCACGCTAATGCCTACCTGGCCTATGTTATCACGATAGTTAACAGCTGTTTCAAAACCATTATTATCTACGTTGCCTGCATTAGAATACGGGTAGTTTGGATAGCCTGAAATAGCCGGGATAGGTACCTGTAAAAGCATATCCTTGGTGCTTTTCCTGAAGTAATCAATAGATACGCTTAATTTATCGTTAAAAAAGCCTGCATCTAACCCAATGTTTGTTTGTTGCGAAGTTTCCCACTTAATATCGGGGTTACCAATATTAATGGGCACGTAACCCTGGCTGTAGCCATTACCAAAGTACCACTGTTGCTCGATATTTGACCCGATAAGGGTAATAGGCGCATTGCTATTTATTCTTTGGTTACCGGTTTGGCCCCATCCGCCACGTAGTTTTAAGTTAGATATAGTTTTATCTAAACCAAGGTTCTTAAAGAATGCCTCGTTGTTAATTCTCCACCCTAATGAAAACGACGGAAAGTATCCCCATTTGTTGCCATTTGCAAATCTTGAGGAACCGTCGGCCCTGAAATTCACTGTGGCCAAATAACGGTCTCCGTATGCGTAATTGATACGGCCCAGGTAAGATAATATAGATGATTCTAATTTACCGCCGGTTGCCTGCGCACCTAAAGTTGCAGCATCTAATACCTGGAAGGCCGGATCGTTGCCGGGGGCCGTGGTTTTATACGCGTTAATACCTTCAGAGCTATTTGACTCATATGTCATAGCTACCATGGCATCAAATGAGCTTTTGCCTACTGTTTTAACATAGTTTAGTCTTTGTTCAATTACATTATTCTGCACCTTGCCTGCATTATTGGTTAACTGGGTCTGGTCGCGGTATTTATCTTCCCTGTTGGCCAGGTTATTTTCTGTAAATACCGAGTGATATATGGGTTGAAAAAGCTTAAATGTGCTGGTTTGGTTATCAAAATTGTATTGTACAAAATAGCTAAGATCTTTGGTTAGCTTTACTTTACCGTACACGTTTCCATAAATGTTCAGGTTTTCGGTAAGCCTGTCATTAAGCTCAAGTACAGATACCGGGTTTGGATTGAATGCCCATTCTGTAGGTGCGTATTTGTTATACTGATAATCTACAGATCCCGGGTCAACTAAGGGGTTAATAACAGGTGTAAAAGGGTCTGCCTGTAGCACGAAGTTAAATGCCGGTAAAGAGCCTGTATCGCGCGACTGGAACTTTGCCAAACCTACATTTACCCCCACGGTTATGCGGTCAGACAGGTCATACTCGTTGTTCAGTTTCATCGTAAGCCTTTTAAAACGGGTAGTGATAATAGCACCTTTATCATCAAGGTAACCAAGGCTATAGTAAGAACGGGCTTTATCGCCACCGTTACGCACACTCAGGTTATAATTTTGTGTAAGTGCCGATTGATTTACCGCGTCCCACCAGTCGGTATCAAACCCGCGTTTATATTGTTGTTCAAATTTAGGATCGAGCGTGGAACCACCGTTTTTATACCCGGTGGTAATAAAGTTATAAAACTGCTCGCTGTTTTGCATTTTAGGCGACCGGTAGCTGTCTTTAGTGCCTATATAAGAGTCGAATGAGGTTACACTTTCGCCTTTCTTAGCTTTTTTGGTAGTTACCAATATTACACCATTAGAGCCACGCGAGCCATATATTGAGGTTGCAGAAGCATCTTTTAGTACCTCGATATTTTGAATATCAGTTGGGTTAAGGTTATTGATATTATCAAAAAGCTGCCCATCAACCACATATAAAGGGTTGTTATCATTTACGGTTCCAAAACCCCTTATCCTGATCACAGCTGCATCGCCTGGCTGGCCCGAGTTAGTAGCTACATAAGCCCCGGCTACCTTACCCTGTAATAACTGCGATACGTTTGGTACAGCGTAGTTTTTAAAATCCTTTTCTGATAATGATACGATCGATCCTGTCAGATCGCTCTTTTTTTGCGTACCATAACCCACAACAATAACATCATTTAATGACCTTGCCTCGGGCAAAAGTTTAATATTTAAAGCGGCGTTATTATCAATAGCAACCTCTTGCAAAACATAACCTATATAAGTAAATATCAGTGTGCCTCTCCCATCAGGTACATTAATATTAAACTTACCGGTGTTATCAGTAAAGGTAGTCATAGCACCGTTTTTTAATTTAATAGTAACACCAGGTAAGGTGATACCCTTTTCGTCCACTACAGTACCGCTTATTTTAACCGGTGCCTGGGCATAGGTTAACAGGTTACTGCAAGTAAGCGCTGTAAAAACACCCAAAAAGCACAACATGCTTTTCAGGTGTTTTTTTACGCTTTGGGTTTTAGAAAGCATCCGTCCCGGATCACTTCCCTTTTGCGTAAACATTTGTAAAATTTCCATCATTTGTTTATTTTATATTGGTTTTAGAACTTAGTATACTATGTTGTAAAAAGCCACCAAAAGGCATCCATACAAAAGCAATGGGATTACTTATACAGAAAAACCGGTTCGGCAAAATGGCTTTAAAATTCCCCGCCGGCTTTTTACCCGGCAGGGTTATATTATTATTAAACAGGTTATTATTTACCGTCGCCAGTAATAGGATCTGGCGGCGCTGGGTTGGCCGGGTCATAAATAGCAACCCCCACCCTTGAATCTGCGCAGCCATAGTACAAATACCACTTATGCTTAAACCAAGCCATCCCCTCAATAAATACGGTTCCATTAACATACTGTCCGCTCTTTTCAAAAGGCTGCATAGGCCGCAAAAAAGGCACATCAAGCCTGGTTATTAACTTTGTTGGGTCTGTTTTGCTGAACAACATTTGCCCGGCGCAATAAGAATTACCGTTAAAGCGCTTATCGCCGCCTTCGCCAGGGTGGTTTTTGCCATTGTAAAGCAGAACGATCCCTTTATCTGTAAGTATTGCAGGCGGGCCGCATTCGGTAAGGTCGCTATCAAAGTAACCAGGCCTGGTTAATGCCAAAGCTTTTAATTCGCCTTTATTATCCACTAACGGTGTCCAGTCTACCAGGTTAGTTGATGTTGCGCCGTAAACGGCGGTTTCACCCCAATACATAAAGTATTTACCGTTTATTTTTGCCACCACCTGCTTATCGCCCTTTATACGGGTAACTATTGAGGCCGACTTATGAGCCATGTTAAAGAATTTACCTTTATAAGCATCCTGAAATATAGGGCCATGTTTTTTCCAGTGAATCAAATCCTTAGAAGTTGCCACACCAAGGCGCGGTGTCTTACGGTTCCATTGGGTGTAAAAAACAACATAGGTGCCGTTTTCTGTAACAGCCACTCGCGGATCTTCGCAACCACCCGGCCATTCGTATTCTTTCTGCGAATCATCCCCCGGAAAAAATACCGGTTTGGTTTTACGGGTAAAGTGCAGGCCATCGCTGCTTTCGGCATAGCCAAGGCGCGAGGTACGCATTCCAATCTCTATCCCGGTTTTATCTTCTGAACGATATAGCACAATGATCTTCCCATTTTTTACAGCGGCTGCGGGGTTAAATGTATCATTAGCTTCCCAATGAACATTTTTTTTGCTCATAGGGTCGTAAAAAACTGATGTGGGTTTTGGTGATATAATCGGGTTAATAGCATCTGGCCTTACAAACCCACCTAATGCCCATTCTGGCAATACATTCTGATCTTGCGCGGTAGCAAACTGGGTGCATAAAAAAAACGCAATTACCCACGTAAATTTTAATAGATGTTTATTCATCATTGATATAGTTTATAATAATTTGCTCTAGTAGCGGCGATCCTAATTTAAGTGTATTAAACAGGAAATATTAATTGGTTGAAGTACAAAACAATTATAGGCAATAAAACCGGTTTTGCAAATGTGTTTTAAAGGATTTTTGAATATTTTGAAGAAATGTGAAAAAGCTAAAAAAACAAATATTATGATATGAAGATTTCAATAATCACAGGTTATGGCTTATTAAATTGATTACAAAAATACGTATTGCCAAGTTGCACAACCGGTTTTCTAACAAAAACAAGCTACATTTGCGTTATATAAAACGCAACAAAATACATTGCCAGACATATATTATTGTTTTTTGCTATTAAATAAGTTAATTAGATGAATATTAGAATAACGGGCCGCTATAAATGAAGAAAAAACTATCAATTAATGATATTGCCAGTCAGTTAAATGTGGCAAAATCAACCATTTCCTTTATTCTAAATGGTAAGGCTAAAGAGAAGAGAATAAGCGATGAGTTGGCAGAACGTGTTTTAAAATATGTAAAGGAAAAAGGCTACAAGCCTAACCAACTGGCCAGGAGCCTCAGCACAGGTAAAACAAAGATGATATGCCTGATGGTTGAAAAGATATCTGATTATTTCTTCTCTCACATTGCTTTTCATCTCGAGGTTTTAGCTTATAAGAGCGGTTACAAGATCATTTATTGCAGTACAGAAAACGACCCCGAAAAAACACGTGAACTGATACAGCTGTTTAGGGACCGCCACGTTGATGGATATATTATTACACCACCCGTAGGTATCGAGTCGGCAATTATGGAGTTGATAAATGACGAGTTGCCGGTGGTTTTGTTTGACCGGCATTTCAAAAGCATTGATACCGACTATGTTGTACTTGATAATTACCAGGGTACTTACAATGCCGTTGCTCATTTAGCTGATAAAAAATACCGGCACATTGCATTTGTTACCCTTCAATCTGAGCAATTACAGATGACAGACCGCGAGGCCGGATATTTTGATGCGGTAAGCAAGTATGGGCTCAGCCCCGCCCTACTCAAAATCCCATTTGAGAATGATGCCAATACAACAGCCAAAAACCTAACATCCTTTTTAAATGACCATCATGAGATTGACAGCATTATATTTGCAACCAATTACCTCGCACTAAGCGGTGTTAAAGCTATTAATGATATGCAACTGCAAATCCCCCGTGATATTGGTATCATCGCATTTGATGATCATGAAATTTTTGGCTTGTATAACCCTACCATAAGTGCTGTTGCCCAACCACTGGAACAAATGGCTGTAGAACTTTTTAAAATACTTTTAGATAAGCTGGAAAATAAAATCCCAATAAAACAACTTCAACAGATTGTAGTGCCATCAAAGTTGGTTGTCAGGGAATCAACAAGGTAACGCATATAAGTTTGATCTGAACTACTTCCGATACAGGAAGTAAAACATAACTATCAATGAGTTACTTAATTTGAGTTACAAAATAGGATCAATTTATTTTCGATATTTTATGTGGAGGGATATTGGCCTGGCCCACGTAAAATTTGCCGTCGCAAGTTCCAATAAATAAAATTTAATCTCTGTTGTCATCAGTATTACACCAAAATATAGATGAACAGATAGATGGTGGTAGATAAAAAAATAAATGTTTCTAACAGTCAATCCAATTATTTTAACTGAGCATTTTAATCAAATCCTGTACGGATTCCTCTGTCGGCGCGGCAAAGTCGCTTATACCCTCGATCGTTTCTTTACAGAGCGGCGCAGCCCGGTCAAACATGTTCTTTTCGTAAGATGCAATGGCGTCGATAAGGTTATTAAAATTTGTATTTGTCAAACAATCCGACAGATCTAAAGCATCCAGCATGGCCAGGTTAACGCCCTCGCCATTAGGTGGCATTAAATGTGCAGCATCGCCAATAAGTGTAATATTATCTTTAGTTTGCCACCTGTTTTCTAAAGGAAAATAATTCAGCGGCCGGGCAACAAAATGGCTGCAAGCTTCAAATAAGCTAAAAAACACCGGGTTCCAACCTTCATAGTGATCGATCAGGTAGGTTTGAACTTCTTCAGCATTATTAAAATCGATCCCGCTGAGCTTAACCCAATTTTCCGGGTACATGGATGCCGCGTAAAAAGTCAAGCCGCCGTCGCCACGTGGTTGTGCAGCTATGGTTGCTCCATTCCCCATGCCCATCAGATTCGCCTGATTAACTAACTGGTAGAATTCCGGGCATGCTGTTTCCGGCTGGTCTATTTCGCCCTGGATGATCGTTGCACCTGAATATAAGGCTTTTACATCAGTAAGGTACGGCCGGATCAGGGAACGGTAACCGTCAGATCCGATAACAATATCTGCAGTAGCAGTTGTTCCGTTCTTAAATTGAAGTTCCCAAATATTGTCTACCTCCTTCATGCTGACGAACTGGCTGTCCCATATAACGGTGCCGGGCAGCAAGCCGTCTATTAACAGATCCCTCAGCGCCCCTCGGTCTATTTCAGGCCTGAATTGCGGATTGCCAAACTGTGCCTCGCTCGCCTGGTTACCTTCATCCAACAAAAGATTGCCTTTTGGATCGAGCAAGCGGTATTTATCCGCACCCGGCATGTAATTCGCTTTGAATGCCTCCATCAGCCCGGTCGCCTCCATGGCTTTCAAACCGGAGTCGAAATGCAGGTCGACAATTGCGCCCTGTACGCGTGCTGCCTGGCTGTAATCCCGCTCATAAACTTTAACCTGCACACCTTTTTGCTGTAAAAGCCTGGCAAGCGTCAGGCCACCCGGGCCACCACCAACTATAGCGATATTTTTATGAAGTAAAAGTTTCGGTGTTTGTATCATTTCCACGCTCCATTTTTTTATTAGCACAAAGGAATGCCGGAAAATAATTGCATACAATGACAGGAGGCTGTAAGTGTAGGACTATTCGCGGTTTTTGTCCCGAAAAGCAATGGGCGTTATGCCCACAACCTTGTTGAACAACCGTGTAAAATAGGCATAGTCATCATAACCTAGTTCGCAGGCGATCTCCTTTACAGATCTGCCGGAATAATAAAGCAGGCGTTTCGCTTCCAGCACCACGCGCTGCTGAATATGAGAAGAAACGGATTTTCCGGTAGTAGCCTTCACGCATTCATTCAGATACGAAGGGGATAAATTTAACTGAGCGGCGTATTCTGATGGATTTTTAGTTGACTTATACTGTTTTTCCAATGTGATTTTAAATTCCCTGGTAATATCCTCAGATCGGGTGTGATGTTCAGCTGGTTTGGACAAGGCATGATATTGCGAAATGACCAATATAACCAGCGTATTGACGCTTTCCTTTAAAATGGAATGGTAAAGCACCTCTGTTTTCTTTTCAGAAAGTTTGATGCATAATGCTGCAGTTTCAATCAGGACGGCAAATGTTGCCGGAATAACCGGCAACACATCCACCGGCGCAAGACCTTCCAGCAGGCTTAAATACTCGGGGCGGAGGTTTTCCTCTGTGATGATCCAGGTACTGATCATTGCATTTTCGAATGCTATAACCCTGTGAACCTGATGAGGGTGGATAAAGATGACAGCCGGTGCCTGGATATGACGCGTTTGGAAATCAATTTCAATAACGGTTCTTCCTTTTTCCTGGATAATAAAAGTATAACCTCCATCCCGGTGAGAACGTTCAACTTGTTCGGATTTGGGCGAACCGTTAAATGATTCCCGCATCATCATGATCCCCCTGCAGCTTTCTTCGGGCAGTTTATTAACAGGTATATGATCGGTTTTTTTACTCATTATAGAAATAGTAAAGATACTATCTGAACGGACGCGGTTTCAATATATGAAAAGAAAATTGTTGATATTTTAGTTCCTAACATCTACAAATATTTCCGCCTCTAACTCGGGCGAGGCGCTTTTTTCTTCCTGCCCCACCAAATTAAAAAGCCGCTGACAGGCAGAAAAGCACAAAACAGCGAGATCAATGTGGCGAGTAGCTTTGTCGGCAACCCATAAATACTACCTGTATGAATCGCATAGTTACTTGTCCGCCATTTTTCTCCCAATTTCTTCTGAGACTGGGTAAGAGTGTGGTACATTTCACCACTTTTTGAATTGTAGGCATACTCGTCCCATTCATCCCAGCCCGATCCGGAATTATAACGCACAATATTGTAAACTATCTGAGCAGTATCCGTCTGCTGTTCTTCGAATGATAATTGCAGGTTTTGCCATGCAGGAACCCGCTCAGCCCCATCCTGAAGAATGTATTCGTAAAGACCTGCTCTTTTGCTGACCCCTTGCTTGGGTTTCGGCGTTTCAGCAAACAACTTAGCCGGATCATCCCCCAACAAACGGTAAATGCCATTTGTCCACCAGTCAAAAGTCCAAACCAATCCCGTGGCCGCAAAAAACAGGATAAATATCCAGGTGTAAATACCGCCTATATTGTGCAGGTCATAATTCTTACGTCGCCATTTCGTAGTTTTTTTCCAGCGGAACCAGATTCTCTGCTTTAAAGCAGGTTTGTTTTTCGGCCACCATAAAATGATTCCGGTAAGCGCCATGACGAAGATAATCAGTGTGGCTCCACCGATGATATAATGTCCGTAATCATAATTAAGATAAAGGCAGACATGTATGATATACATACAATTGATCCAATCGTACCGGGTGTCAATTAAGCCTATGACTTTGCCGGTATACTGATCAACATAAATTTTGTATTCGTATTCGCTGCGGGTGTCAAACGTCCAACCTTTAACGTTGCTTTCTTTATACGCGGAAAACACGTAAGCCTTTCGCGGGTCATTGGATATGCTGACATAACCAACAGGCCCGTCTTTTACAACAAGTCGGGCAGCATTCAGTAATTCGCTGACCGGTTTCTTTTCTCTGCCGACCGCTTTAACATATACCGCGTCATGATAATACCAATTGGTTAATTCCTCCTGCCAGACGAAAACCGAAGCCGCTGTCAGACTTATAAATACCACCAGCCCGGACAAAAGTCCGAGCCAGAGGTGTAAAAAAGATGCGGTTTTTTTGAAATTCACAGCAAGGATTAAAATCTGTAACTTATGTTAGCTGAGAATGACCGGGTGCGTTGCGGAATTACAAATGGTCCCCAATAATGCTCATTGGTTATATTATCAAGTCCAAAACCAACCCTGTATTTTGGGGCATTATAAAATATGGTTGAGTTCAGTACGATATAAGAGGGAACTGTAACCAGGTCGGTGTCATCGACAAAACTTTTGCTGGCATAATTGCCACCAGCCCCCAATCCAAATCCTTTTAAAGAACCGTTTTGAATGGCATAGCTTAACCAGGTATTCACCAAATGCGCAGGTGTTCCATAAGGTCGTTTACCCTGGATCTCAGCGTCTGACTTGGTATAGATATTATCATTGTAGCCATAGCCTAACAGGATATTAAATCCCGGTAAAGGATTAGCTACTATCTCGGCTTCCAGTCCACGGCTTCGCTGGGTAGCATCCTGTATGGAGAAATTAGTGTTTGCCGGGTTGGTGCGAAGTTTATCTTTTACTAATATGTTATAGTAGCTCAGCGTTGCTGATAATTTATTATTTGCAGTTTCTAATTTCAAACCGCCTTCATATTGAAATGCCTGTTCGGGCTTAAATAGTTTCCCGTTCTCGTCCTTTGCATTGGTATAATTAAACCCGTTCATGTAATTACCGAAGGCCGAAAGCTGGCCTTTGATCAATTGGTAAACGGCACCAAATTTTGGTGACCAGCTTGTCTGGCTGAATGCCCCGTCATAAGTATTTGATGTGATATCATGGAAGCCTTTATCTTTGTAATGGTCTACACGAATAGATAGTAATACATTCAGGCGGTCTGTTAAATTGACAACATCTGCAAAGTAAGCAGCAGTGTTGTAAGTATTCTGATCGGAGGCAGGTTTAGCCAGCGTGTCCAGCGCCTTATTAATTGCCGCAGTGTTTACGAAGAAATTACCCGGCTGGGTATAATTGATCTTATCAAAGGCTGTGCCCGCATAAAAGTAAGGGTCCTGGCGGTAGGCAATAAAGTCAAAGCCTAATAACACACGATGGCGTATGCTACCGGTGTGCAAATCTCCGTTAAAATTTTGCTGGACTTCGGTTTGGTGATATTTATCAGATAATACACCAACATTGCGTTCCATTTCAGTTGCACTAGTGATTGTTTTATTCAGAAACAGTTGATGCGGTGCATAAACGCCGTTTAACGTAAACAAAGTTTGTGATTTCCAGTTGCTGCTGATCTGATAATTACCCTGGAAATAAACATTATAATTGGTCAGCTTTGTATCGATATCATTTCCCTGGTAGCTGCGGAAATAATCAACAGGTATATCTTTCAGGCTTTTACCCGCCCAGTACTCATTGTCAAGACTAAATCCGTTGATCGAACCTGTATGGCGCTGGTAAAGCTCTGCTTCAACATTAAAGTTCAGTTTGCTGTTAACTTTATAAGTCAGGCTCGGGTTTACAAAATAATTGCGTTCAAAACCGGCATCCTGAAAACTGCCTTCACGGTGATAAGCACCGTTTAAGCGTAAAAGAACAGTTTTGCTGTCGTTTAACGGCACATTGACATCAGCAGTAACCCGGTTTAATCCAAAGCTTCCTCCTGTGTAAGCAACTTCGGTAAAAGCACTGTCCACCGGTTTTTTGGTAACGCGGTTGATCAAGCCTCCGTAGGAGATCACCGATGAACTGAAAAGTGTACCTGATGGCCCTTTGATCACTTCGATCCGGTCGATGTTAGCAGGATCAATAGCTGAATACTGTGGAGCTACCAACCCATTACGAACAAAGTTGCCCGTAATAAAACCACGCATAAAAGTGTAAGAACGGCCGTTTCCTGCCTGTGCAAGCGTTGTGGTTCCTGAAGCATTACGCAATGCCGATTTGTAATCGGTTATATTCTGTTCTTTTAAAAGCGTACTGGGTATGACTGAGTAAACCTGCGGGTTTTCGAGGTTGGCCAAAGGCATCCTGGCCACCATGTCAGACTTTTTATCACCGAATTTCAGACGGCGGTTTGTATTGATTACCACCTCTGATAGTTGTTTTGCGTCCTGGTTCAGGGTGAAATCTATTGTATTGGTTTTTCCGGAGGTTACTGTCACGCTTTGCTCCAGGCTTACCAGTCCTATAGCGCTCAATTTAATCATATAAGTACCTGGCTTAACTTTAGTTAGCTGATAAGCACCCTTGTCATCCGTAATGGCTCCCTTGGAGGTTCCTGATAAACCTACCGTAATCGCGGCCGCTGGTTGACCGTCCGCTGTTCTGACAATACCTTTGATGCTTCCCGTCTGGGCGTAACTGGTGATCGATAATATCAAGAGAAGAAAAGTGAAGTAATAGTTTTTACTGCATAGCAAAGAATTCATAAGTTTGTTTAAATGTTTAATGGGTTGAAGGATCTGTTAACATGGGCCGGTGTGATGTTTGGCGACGGATCACCGGCTTTTTTATGGAGATTTTTATTGCATAAGCGATGGGTTAACTTTGATGCCGCAAAGTAAAACCTTATTTAGAATAATTCCAAATAAAATAACAATTAGAAAAATGTTTAAACTTGTTCTTAACTGATCTGGCAACCCGGCAGGTTATTCTTTCATGATTTATTTATAATCTTCTGTAAGGTGTAGCGATAACTGGTGCATAACTTAGTGCAGGTGTTGGCCAATGATTTTGGATAAATCACGAATCTGGAGCCCTCCTCCCCCTTGCCCCATGCAGTTGCCCTGCCTTCTTCTGTAGCAACGAATTACACCGATAGGAAATGGGTGAATATTATTCTCAAAGAGTTCTGTTAAACTAAAAGCTTAACTCATTATCGGTCTAAGTTACGCTATGCTAAACTTAGACCAGATAGATTGGGTGTAAATTAGTTTATAAGCTGAGTGGACAAGAACCGGATTTCTTTTTCAATTTTTACACCAACTATTTTACCCATTATTTTATCAATCTCGAAACTCATTAAAAAAGTAAAAATAAATTTTTCGCCACTTTTCATTTGATTTTTTACATATCGGTAGTTTTCAAATGGAAAGATTCTTAATGAACTATTTCGGTACCACACAGGCGGCATAAATAAAATTATTTTTTCAATATTGGCAAACGGGATATTTTCTTTATTTATAATAATTACCCTCAAACTATTATTAATTTCTAAAACGTCATTTTATTCCTAATATAATATTCTATATGTAAAAAAACTGTCGGAATAATAGATATACCGTAATCAATACCAAAAATCAATAAAAAGCCACTATGGTCGCTATAATATATATATAACGCGAATCCTTTTTCGGGACATTTTTGTATAGGATAACCATGTTATTGACAGACCCCAATTACAATATCCTACTATAGAACGGCATAACGTTAAATGCCCCCGCTACTCGCTCCTCAAACTTTTCACCGGTTTTGCCTGTGCCGCTTTAAAAGCCCTGACCCCTACACTCGCCCAGGCAATAGCGACAGAGGTCAGCATCGCCCAAATAAATATTTCAGGGCCGATAGTGATCCTGTAAGCATAACCTTGCAGCCATTTATCCATCAGGTAATAGCCTACCGGTGCGGACAGGGCAAAGGCGATCAGGATAAGCAGGGTAAACTCTTTTGAGAACAGGTAAACGATATGCCCGGTAGACGCGCCGAGGGTTTTACGAATACCCACTTCTTTCGTACGCTGCACAGCCATAAAGGATACCAGGCCATACAGGCCAAGACAGGAGATAAAGATCGCGATACCTGCAAAGATTTTGTACAGCGTGGAGAGCTCAGCTTCCTTCCTGTAAAAATTTTCTATAGTCTGATCAAGGAAACTGTACTCATAAATACCGTCCGGATAGGTTTTGTTCCATATACTTTCGATGCCGGCCAGTGTTTGTTTAATATTACCAGATCCGATCTTGATATTCAGCTTGGCGTACTGTTTCTTCCAGGCCCCCATTAGCACCGGCGGAATGGCATTACGGAGGGAACCGACATTAAAATCTTTCACCACACCGGTGATCGGTGCGTATAAAACTTTCCGGTCCCAAAGTATAATGGATTTGCCAATAGCTTGCCGGGCATCTGTGATACCCAATTTATGCATGAGTGTTTCGTTGATCACATAGCCCGTTACGGTATCCGTTTTCAGGTAAGGGCCACCGGCTACAAATTCCATCTTGTATAATTTAAAAAAGCCGGGGTCAGCCCATTTGAGGCTGGATGAAAAGTCGACCGGTTTGGGCGAGTTATCGAATTTAAAATCACTGAACCAATCCCCGTCGTCCGACGGGCCGAATGTACTCAGGCTGATGTCTTTGATGCCTGACTGCATCCCCAGTTCGTTGACCAGGGTGTTTACTTTAGCCCTCCCCGCGCTGTCGGCAGGATAAGAAACATTGATGACGGCGTCCTTATCGAAACCAAGCGATTTCCCTTTAAAGTAATTCATCTGGTAGATGAGGATCAAAGTACCGATCACGAGGAACTGTGCAATACAGAACTGCGCTACTACCAGTACCCTGCGCAGCGAGAGCCCGCTGGCCCTGCCGGCGTTCACTTTATTACGCAAAGCGGTAATTGGGTTAAACCCTGATAGTACCAGCGCCGGATATAAACCTGCAAGCAAGGTAACACCTGTGATTACCCCTGTCAAAAACAAGATGACTTCAGGACTGACCAACAGGCCGACGCTTAAGTGTGTTTCTAGCAGATCGTTCAACATGGGCAGCATGATGATGGAAATAATGGTAGCCAGCACTACGGCAAATAAAGTAATAATAAACGTTTCACTGATGAACTGAAGTACTAATTGCGACCGGTTGCTGCCTAATACTTTACGGACACCAACCTCTTTGGAACGGTTCACGGCCTGCGCGGTAGCCAGGTTAATGAAATTGACACATGCGATAACGAGCAGGAACAAGCCAATCAGGCTGATCACGTTAATGAGCTGTTTGCTGAACGTATGGCCGCTGTATACGCTGGTTTCGGTATTGAAATGAATATCGTTTAGCGGTTGCAGTCTGTAAGTACTTACTTTGTTATAAGGCGCCGGCGTATGCCTTTTTGCAAATGCGGTAAGGTCTTTATTCAGCTGTTGTTCGCTTAAACCTTCCGGCAGCACGATATAGCAGTTCTTCGCGCCAAAAGTACTTACCCAGTCAAGCACGTTACCATTCAGCACCCCGCCTCTGCTAACCAGTGTTGCCCAGGAGATGGCCAGTTTTATGGGGATGTCGGTATTGGCGGGTGCATCTTCAAAGATCCCGGTCACTTGCATATCGAGGTTGTTTTCATACCTGACGGTCTTGCCCAGGGCCACACGCCAATCGCCGAAGAATTTATTGGCCTCGTCCCGGGAAAGGACAATCATATTGGGCGCCGCTAACGCGGTTTTCTTATCGCCGGCAAGCCATTTAAAACTAAATATCCGGAAGAATTCAGGATCCGCGTAATAGGCCAGGTCCTCTTTAAACTTTTTTACAGAGCCGTTAAGTTGCGCATTCGCTACGGTATAATGAGAATCTCCGTTCTGCATGATGTCAGAGACCTGCTTCAATTGCGGAAAATCGATCTTTAATCCCTCCGTTAACGGTAAGGGCGTGCCCACCCCTGTATGTATGCCCTCCGGGCCGCTGGTAACCCGCACAACACGATAAATCCTATCCTTATTGGGATGATAGTTATCAAAACTGGTTTCGTATTGCACAACCAGGAAAATCAGGATGCAGGCTGCTATCCCTATAGCAAGTCCCGCGATATTGATGCCGGTGTAGCTTCCGTTGCGCATTAAACTGCGCCAGGCGATCTTGAAGTAATTTTTTAACATGACGTTTCGCTTTGGTTTCGTAACCGCCCAAACCGGGGCGGTTTTTTGGTACGAATGTAGGTCAGCGAAACCTGCCGTGCGCTCCATATTATAATTCGGTCGCTCTTTTTTCAATTCATTTTTATATTCTGCCGGACTTTTGCCGGTCATTTCTTTAAATGTTCGGTTAAATGTGGTCTTGGAACTAAAACCCGATTCAAAGCCAATGCCGAGCAGCGTGAGATGGTCATAAGCCGGGTCCTGCATTTTATTGAACACGTCCATAATGCGGTATTCGTTGATCAGGTCGTTAAAGCTTTTGTTAAGCGCGGTATTGATGATCCTGGATAGCTCGTTGGGATGCAGATTGATCTTTTCGGCCAGGGAGCGTAAACTGAGTTCCGGGTCCAGGTAATAGCGGTTTAGCTTCAGCGTCCTCTTCAGCCAAATTCCCTTCTCCCTTATCCCGGCCGACTGGCGTGGCTTTAAAAACCACGCAGCAGCCTGAGGCGGGTCAACAGCCCTTAGAAATGCCGTACAGGACAGCCAGATCATTAATATGCCTAAGAGTAGTTCAAAGGGGTAATAACGAACGGCCGATAATTGGTATTGATAAAAAAAACAATCTGCTGTAGAAAAAGCCAGGAACATGATTGTAACAAGCCTCAAAGCACCTAGTAGCCGTTGCAACCACCGCAATTCCTGCCGGTACCTGTCTCCATTATTGAAGGCCATGAAGTGGTAATGGTTTGCAATCTGCTTGTGAGCAGCGTACAGGTAGGCCAGCATAGAAACAGGTATCAGCCAAAAAGCGATCATGCCAACGCTACTCAACGCTATAGGAACAAAGTGCAGCAGATCTTTTGGAGTGAATTTGTTGTCCGGCTTTATCAGGCGGCATACGTAAAAAAACAGAAAAGGTCCGAAAACTAAAAGTGGCTGTAGCAGATATGGAGCAAACTTCAGATGAGCAGCCAATGTGCAGGCGATAAATAACACTACCGTCATCATGGATATTGCCAGGAACCGGTTCGGCGGTCTGTGGTATCTTCCGGAAAACCACAACAGGCCGGCTACTCCCACACCCAGGAAGATCACCGCCAACAAAGCGAGATCAAAAAGGTTGATATGGAACGTGTAAGTGTTCAATTCAGGAAAAAGTGAGCAACTCTTATTCCAAACCTATAAAATACTGACTTATAGTATTTTAAATACTGTAACAAATTATATACTGTAACGATAACGTACAATGGGCCGTGCGGTTTTGAACGGAATGAATTGTCAGGCACAGATCACCATATTGCGGGTACCCGCAATCATTTTCCTTACCTCATCCGACTGTTTAATATTCTTAATGTTCCGGTTACCAGGTAACCTTTTTTAAAAAGTTGGATAGCTGTATTTGAGCCAGGGAAACCGGATACTCCCGTCAATAATACTTTCTCTTTCATAACACCAAGGTCGAGTATCCGCCTGGGGTTAGGATTAGTTGTGGCGGTGCTCGTTTGCCTGGCATTGCTGTTGTGGTACCTACGGAAAGTGAAAGGGGATAAATAAGGAATTAGCACGCATGAACGAAGAACTGGCCAATTCCAATTGGGTAAAAGACACATTGTTCTCGGTAATCGGCCATGACCTGAAAAGCCCGGCGGGCAGTGCCGCACAGTTATTAAAAATGATGGAAACTGAGGATTTCACTCCTGACGAAATGAAGGGCATGATCGCCGAACTTCGGAAGCAGACCAACGCTTCGCTTGAGCTGTTGAAATCGCTGTTTGAATGGGGCAAGTCGCAATTACTGGGGATCAAAGTTAACCCGTCGGAATTCCGCGTCCAGCTAGTCGTGGAGCGCTTTATCCATCTGCTCAGCCTACAAACCTTGCAGAGAAATATCCGCCTATTTGTCAGTAGTTATTTCCCCACTTCCAAAGTCATTAAAGCTTCATTAGGGGTATTTAAGCGTTTTCAAGCCACATAATTTCCCCTAAATTTTTCTTCGCTCAAAAAATTGATTTGGAGTTATAGGATATTAACAAATTTAAGAAAAACAGTGCAAAATTATGACAAACGACGACCATTGCAATATACATAATTTACTAATAACAAGGTGTTTAATTGTCGACACTGGTCGTTTTAAGGCGATGTTTGGAGGGTCTACTTGCCGATACAGAAAATAACTCATATCTGATTATCAGTAAGTTATGAGATTTTAGTAACAAATTAACAACAAAATTTAGTCCTATTTTTAGGTCAATTTTATTGCTGTATTGTTACTCAAAGTGTGGATAACTTTGCGAAAGTAGGCATTGATCGTCAATCTTTTAGGTTTAAAAAAAATAATTTACGATTACTGTTATCTTGCAAGGTTTTTTATGGTTAGGAAGTTAAATTGCAACTAACCGTTAAATACGTTCAACAAACCTGTCCAATGATCGATAGAACTGCATCTTCCACTATACTCGGAAGACTTTATATTCAATCCAACGAGATTACATCTAGGATACTGGCTGATATAAATCCTGATGATATGGATTTCGGACCTGTGCTGTCATCTTTACGAGCCGAAGAAATTCAAATATTCACCTCCTTAGAAGAAATTGAACAATTTACAAAAGCAGTTAAAGAGCGTCTGAAGGCATGTTGCGCAGCGTTAGATCCTTTATTTTGCATACCTGTACTTATTGACACTTTTTCAGGATTTTATGCAAAAATGGCGACCACGCAAAGTAATTCCGCAGTAATTGCGTGTAAATTAGTTATGAGCTTTGTCTGGTCAGGTACCTATGAGCCGGTGCCCGCAAATTTACGGTCTTATAACGCGCTGTCTGATTCCCTGAAGATTGCCATGTTACTAGCTAATCTTGATCAGGTGGTCAACATTTGGAAATTTTCCGGCAGTGGCAAAGTGGAAGTAAATTCGAATGGTGTTTTTGCTCTCGAATCATTTGCCACTCATGCGGTCAACTTTAACTTATTAGGCGCACATGAATTTAAAATATTGAATGCAGCGGCAGAATTGATCTGGATGGACGAAAACAGTTTTGCCAAAATACAGAATATTGTTACTGGAAAGGTCAAACCCGGAGAAAGATTGTTTGGAAATTCCTTTTTATCGGAGATACCTTTTCAGGAAAAAGTGTTCTGGGCGAACCTATGGTGTAAGCTTAGGGTGTATTTACTGATCATCAAAGAACGGCATACTGTCGCAGGAAAAAGCTATGAAGGCCTTTGTCTATTGTCAGAAAATGTTAGATTGATAAAGGAGCAACCAGGCGGCATCCTTCGTTCCATTAACGACAAAAACATTTGGGAACCCCTCTGGCACCAGGCTAAGATGGAGGATGAGATCAGTGAGATTAAACGGATGGTAGTCGACAGGCCGTTAATAAGAGTCTATACATCAGAACCGGTTTACGCTACTTCAATCGCGTTCCTTTGGGATGCAGTAAACGTGCAGTTGGAAGAGTTTGTGCATTCAAGAAAAGGTGACAAATTTTACGAACGCTATTTTTCCGGCCCATTTGAGGCGAGAACATGGGATCTGTTCCGTAAATATGGATTTGAATGTGGTGAGGTCAATACTAATTCCATGTGGAAGAGGGAAAATCCTTTAAGGTTAAATACCGCCGAAATGATGCCGGGTCAGATAGATATGTTAGCTATTTTGGAGAAACATCGCTTACTTATTGTAGCAGACTGTAAAATGGTACATTTCCCCTATAAACTCAGCGCGCAGAAAAATCTATTAGGTAAATTCGGGGTCGCTGACGACGAAAGCTTCTTTAAAAAACTGGATCGCAAAACAGAATGGCTAAGCACATGCAGCAACTTTAACATGAAAGAATATACAGTATTGAAGATATTGATTACAAATATCAACATACCCATACCGATTGATGAAGAGCACCTGGTGTTATCTATAGCCGAAATTGAAGAACGGTTATTGAAAAATTTATAACATTATTATTTACTCCTGCATATTAAATCTTCTCAGGCAATATCTATAATAGACATTACCTATACCCAAAAATGTTTTGAAACCAAGTATTAACAAGCTGAGGGCGTAGTAAAGTTTAACAGTGGCTGAATTCAACCTATTCACTTGCAGAATCAACAAATAAGCTTTGTAAAGGCTCAGAGATAATGTTTGCTTGTGATAGGCTTCTCAAAAATACCCGTTAAAATTATAATATCCAAATTGAGGGGTTAAAGCAATACTTTCTTAAATCAAACGTTTTATGCACGTCTCCAACGTATCGCAAACGTACGTATTTATGCATCCAGAAAGCAATTAAGATTTGACAATCAACCAATTACTTTTTGCTAGATTCAATTAAGCAACTAAACTTTTTGCTTAAGCATCATTAATATCTTCGGAGATGGTTTCAAGTGGAGGGAGGGATTCGAATTCAACCTCGTATATTATTGATAATAAATCAATTAAACTTCTATCGAAACCGTGTCACCACGAATGTCGCACTATGATTTTATGACTGTAAATTTCAAATCTAAAATAGCCTAATATCATCAAATTCCAAAATCACGAAGTATGATTTTTATTAATCGCAGCCAGCTTGTAATTACTTTTCGGCGAAGAAAAAAAAATCCGCGCTATAATAATCTTAAAAAGAATATTCGTTAATTATACTCCACGAGACGATGGGAACACTGAACATTTCTTATTTATCAATTAAATCTAACCAATTCATATTTATCATTAACTACCCAATTTGGGACTGGTAATCTTTGTTAAAAATTTGACTATATTATCATAATCGTCAATTTTATCCTTGAAAATATCCGCAACTTCCAAGACTTTCAAAGCTCTTGTGGCTACAATGATAATATGCTCGTCCTTCTCAACCTGACTATACTTTGAAGAATTGATGATATCTTTAATTTCGTAAAAAAGCGCGTTGAGCGCTCCCATAAATTAATATCAATTTATGCAATCGGCTCTTTGCAAGAAGTCGGTTCTACTCACGCTAATTTAAAAGGGGAAAGGTTATCAAAATATAACCTTTCCCCTTTTATGACTAGCAACTGCCTGTTAATAAGAAACACATCCGGGTGGTTCATTAACCGGTCAATTTTTGCTTCTTCACAGTATCAGCAGATCTATAAGACAGTTGTATATCAGAACACATTGCAATTCCCAACAAGCCTTCTATAATATTCATGCCTTCGGCCTTATTGGCATTCGTGCAGTATAAATCTGTGCCCATCTGATTCCGTATGATGTTCGCTCGCGAGATCTCTGTTACCTTTTATAAAATCTCCCGGCATTAATTGACATCGGTGGTTTTTTCAGGCAAAAACACCAGTTTGATGAAATTTTTGTCTGTAAGGTATTCCCTGGCCCGTTGTTGCACAGTTTGAGGTGTTACTTTATTTAAGTTGTTGATGTAATTAAATATTTCGTGCATGTCACCATGTTCTTCAGCTTCAAGGTCTAAGTAACTTAACCAGTACCCGTTAGTTTTCAGGCTAAGCTCTAATGATCGCCGGTCTTCTGCTTTAAATTTATCAACATTTACCTGTGTCGGGCCATTTGCTTTTAGTTTTTCCACCTCATCTAATGTAGAAGCGATCAGTTTTTGTACATTTTTGGGATCGCAGCTAATATTGATGGCGATCATATACCTTTCCGGAATCTTATGGGAGGTAAAATTAACCGAAGGTGAGTATACACCACTTTCCTCTTCTCTTAAACGCTCAATAAGCCTTATTTGTAAAGCTTCTTTAAGCGCTTTCATATTAAGCCTGTTCTCCTGCGTATCATTAAATTTACCATGAAAATACAGCCAAACAGTCGCTTTTGGCTCCGATCCTCTATATACCGTTTTTTCGATACGGCCATCAGCGGCATGTATATCAAGGTCAATAGCCTTTTCGTTTTTATGCAGGGCGGGCAACGACCCTAGGTATTTTTCCAGCAAAGGCTTAATGCTATCTATCTTAAAGCTGCCAACAAAGGTAAACGTAAAGCCAGATGCATCGGCAAAACGTTCTTTATATATGGCAAATGCCCTGTCGAGATTAAGCTGTTCAAGCTTGGCCGGCGTTGACGGGGTGCGTCTGATATTATAGTTGCTTAATACGGCCATTAATGTATCCTGAAACACGGCCTGGGGGTTATTATTACGATTAACAAAACTTGCCCTGGCCCTGCTTAAATTACCTGCAAACATTTCCGCATCTTTACGCGGTGCTGTAAAATAGGCGTAGGTTAACTGTAAGGCTAATTCCAGATCTTTAGGCTGCGCAAATCCGCTTATGCCCTGGGTTCGATCGCTAATAAAAGGAGATGCATCCGCATCTTTACCGTTGAGGTACTTATTCAATTGAATGGCGTTCATATTACCCGCCCCGCCGCCGCCGACAATATTGGCAGCCTTGGAGGCCGACTCGTAATCAGCGTCTGAATATAAGGACGTACCGCCTTCAGAAAAACCTTTAAAAATGATTTCGTTATTCTTAAAATCTGTCGGTTTAAGTATAACCTTCACACCATTGCTTAGCGTAAGTGTGGTGGTATTTAACAGGCTGTCTTTTTCTTCGGCAACAATTTTACCAGGTACAGGCGCTGCGTTGAGTAAAGATTGGCTACCGGATAAATCGTTATAAGGCTTCAGGTCTTCCTTTGCGACCGCAGCCAGCCAGGTATCGACTGTTTTTTCATTGGGTAAGCTGCTTTTATCCTTTTCCGGCGCTGTAATCAGTATATCGCGGTTGGTTGACGTAATGTATTGTTTGTTAAGGGCATTAACATTGACCAGTGTTATGCCGGGTAACTCTTCCCTAACAAGCGCTACTTCCTGATCAATGCCCGGTGCGGCAGTACCGTTTAGAAAATACTGCACATACTCGCTTATAAGCGCGGCAGATTGCGTTTTGTCTTTTTCTTTCAGTTCACGCTCCATACGCTGCAGGTAATTAATTTTGGCGCGTTCCAGTTCTGTAGGTGTAAAACCATAGCGTTTCACCCTTTCCACTTCACGCCATACAGCTTTAACCCCCTTCTCCAATTCGCCGGGCCTGGCAATAACCGAGACGTTATAATTATCAAGATTGGCAAGCATTTTACTGATATAGGCCCTGCCATTTAAAAAATCAGGGGCGGCTTTAACACTTAATTCTCCGTACCTATTGGCCATCATACTGTTATATAAACTCTGGATAACTGAATGACGGTAATCAGCTGCGGTACGTAACGGAGAAGATTTACTTTTTATAACAACCGAAAAATTTGTTTGGTCTTCTTCTTTATCCGTTACCACAATAAACTGGTTTTTGCCTGTTAAAGGTATGCTATATTGTGTGCGCGCCTTTTCATTTACAGGGTTTTTCAGGTCGCTGAATTTTGCCCTGATCGTTTGCTCCATCTGGTTTACATCGATATCCCCTACTACAATAAGCGCCTGAAGATCGGGCCTGTACCAGTCATCGTAATAGCGTTTTAGGGTTTCAGGTTTAAAATTATTCAATACGTCATCCGTACCAATTGGCAGGCGGTTAGCATACCGGGATTGATTGAGCAATAACGGAAGGAATTGCCGCCGCATTCTTTCACCGGCACCTTTGCCTAAACGTTTTTCTTCCAAAACCACACCCCGTTCCTTATTAATCTCATCAGGGCTAAGGATGGCACCATGTGCCCAGTCGCGCATAATCTGAATACCGTGTTTTAAAATATCAGCGTTATCGCTTGGGATGGGTAACTGATAGACAGTTTCGTCAAAACTGGTATAGGCGTTTAAATCGGCACCAAAACGAACACCCGATTTCTGGAGGTAGTTTACCAGTTCTCCTTTGGGAAAGTTTTTTGTCCCGTTAAAACTCATATGTTCCATAAAGTGCGCCAGGCCCTGCTGGTCATCCGTTTCCAGTATAGATCCAACCTTGTTAACCAGGTACATAACCACCCTGTTCTTAGGTTGTTCGTTATGTCTTATATAATAAGTAAAGCCGTTGGCCAGTTTACCAGTACGTACTTCCTTGTCTAACGGCAATATTTCCGTATACCTGGTTGTTTGAGCGTTTACTGTTAAAAACGACAATAAACCAATGGCTAGGGCTACGCGTTTAAAATTCCTCTTTTGCATGTTTAATTTTTTTGAATTATTGTTTGATTTAAACTTTCTTATCCCTTACCTGCCCAAGCTTCGACTGTTCAAGAATAAATTTCCTGCCGGCCAGTAAATGCAGGTTAGCTTCATTCAGTTTATTTGGTTGGATTGGCACACTAGCTTACTGTCGTGTATAACAAAGGAGCCGGGACTGTGCAAATCACCTTTGATCACAAATGCCTGCTGCGCGCAGGTCGTTACCAACCCATAAGCGTGGTAAATGCAAGCACCAAATAAGTTTCTTTATCATCCACCCGCTCTGGATTTATTTATTGAAAATTTCGGCCAGCTTTTCATTAAGCATATCACCATGTAAGTTTTTGGCTACAATAATGCCATTGGGATCAATCAGGTAATTTTGCGGAATTTCTTCGATGCCATATAATTTTGCCACCTGGTTTTCCCAGCCGTTTAGGTCAGATACCTGTGTCCATGTAAGGCCGTCTGTTTTGATAGCCTCCAGCCATGCAGCTTTATCTTTTCCCCTGTCGAGAGAAATGCCAAGTACTTCAAATCCTTTTGCTTTGTACTTCTGATATGCAGCTAATACATTTGGGCTTTCCCGGCGGCATGGGCCGCACCAGCTGGCCCAAAAATCTATCAATACATATTTACCTTTAAATGATGCCAGGCTTACGGGCTTACCAAAGACATCCGGCTGTGTAAAGGCCAGGGCAGGTTTACCCACAGCTAATGTGACGTCTACAGTTAACCAGTTTGCAAAAGTTTTACCCTCGGGGGATGATTTTACTTTATCCGGTAACATATTATATAAAGCCTGCACCGCGGCCCCATCCTTGATACGTGGCCCGGTATATTGCTTAAGTGAATAAAATGCTAACGGCGATGATGGGTTTTGCAGGATATAGTTTTTATACACTTCCTTCCTGCACTCACTGGCACTGTCAACCATCCTGTCCATTCTCTTTTTCAGCTCCGGGTTATTGCTCAACACATTCCGGTCATTCAAACTGGCTTTATTGTATTCAGCCGATATTTCCTCCATTATCTCTGCACAAGGTTTCAGCCGTTTTTCAATAGCTTCAAAAGCTGTCTGTGCAACCGAACCGCTAACTGAAATATGATCGATTGTATTTACAGAGCTAACCGTAATCTCACCTTTATCTAAAAACAACAAAAATGAAGTTTTCGGCCCTTCCGTGCCTGTCATCGCAGACGCCAGGCTGGCATTGAAATTCACCTGCGCCTGTGTGGGTTCCTCTATCACTCCCTTAAAGCTATATTTCCCGTCAACGATGGAACTGCTATCAGTAATGCTTCCTCCTTTACCGGTATAGTTTATAAATACTTTGGTATAATTCCCCGGTATATTTTTCAGCGTACCGTTTATTGTAAAACTGCTTTGCCCAAATAAGATTGCCGGGCAAATTATTAGTAACAGAAATAAATTTAATTTTCTCATATGTATATTATTTTGATAGAATATTAATTACACTAAGCTACCCGCCAGAAAAATAATTCCCTGATAAAGCGGGTAGCATTCATGTCAACTAACTATTCCTGTTTAAGGATTATTAACCATACCCGGGTTACTGTCTATAATATAATCGGGTAGTTTTAGCACCAGCCTTTCAGGCTGGTTAAGTGTATAGGTAGTACTTGTCCCGGCCGCGTCATAAATATGATGCGTAAACACCATACCGGTATAAAGCGGGTCGACAGAAAGCCTGCGCATATCGCCCCAGCGGTATCCTTCCATAGCGAATTCGCGCGTACGTTCATCCATAATGAATTTGATCAACGCCGGCTGATTGTTTGCGGTTGCAGCAGGTACGATAGCATCTGCGGCCGGCATACGGTTTTTACGCAGGGTTTCCAGGTCTGTTTTTGCACCGGCGAGGTCATTTAGCCTGGCTTTACATTCCGCGCTCAATAAATACAATTCGGGTAATTGCAGCCCCCAGCGTGAGTACTGCACGCCGTATTTTCTAAGCTTGCCGCCAACGGTAATAACTTCACGATCGGTATTGATGTTACTGTATAAAAGCAGGCGTTTATCATTAGGGCCATACAAGGCGGCTGCCTGGGCAGTTAGTATTAAACCGTTATTACCCGTAACGTTAAAATTATACCTGCCACTATAAAAAACCTTTGATACAACAGCCTCCTTTAAATCAGCATTGTTATTGCCTGGTCCGTTTAGCGGGCCTACGCTTGGGTTAACAGGCAAAAAAGAGCCGCCTGCTGCCAGTGTGGTGTTGTAATTGTATAAGGTACTCATCCCGCTTGCCGTTACCGCGGCCAGTGCGCTTTTTAATAAAGGCAAAGCATCAGCAGGCCTGCCCATAAATAAATAAACCTTGCCCAACAAACCCTGCGCCGCTGGTTTGGACATGCGGGTTTTGATAGCAGGGGTTTCTGGCAAAGCGGCAATAGCATCAGTAAAATCCTGAATAATGGCATTATATGTTTGCTGTAGTGTACCCCTGTTAAATACAGGTGTATTTACATCCGGTTCGGTTATTAACGGGAAACCCATATCGGTACCTGCAGTTGCTGCGGTGTAGGGTTTGCAGTAATAATTAACCAGCTGAAAGTTTGACCAGGCCCGGGTGGCCAGTGCTTCGGCACGTATACGGCTTTTGGCCTGCGGTGTACCTTCGGTGGAATTCATCACTTCTTTAATAACTTTATTTAACGCATATCTTTGGCTGAGCTGTAGCGACAGCATACCTGGCAAAGGGCTGGTAACATGCGGATATATAACCTCCGACCAGTCAAAAAACTTTTCTCTTTGCCCGGTGGCATCAATACCATTAAACAGATCTGCCTGGGCATCTACCTCATCGCCCATAAGCTGGGCTTCTGACAGGCCACTATTGGAAATACTGAAATATAATGCAGGGTCGTTCATGATCTTGTCATAATCGGCGGTAGTAACCGCAAGCTGCGAACCCAAAGGTGTTACCTCAAGGAAACTTTTTTTACATGATGCAAAAAAACCTGTTATAAGTATAATTATAATTATCTTTTTCATGTGATTTAAATTAACAGTAACTATAAAGTAAAACTAAGCCCGAGGGTATAACCATGGGTAAATGGCGGGATGCCCCTAAAACCACTGTTAAGCGACTGGTACTCGGGGTCGATATGATATTTATTGGCTGTCCAGATTAAAAAATTGGTCGCCTGTCCATAAATGTTAAGCGACTGTATACCCACGCTTTTTAACATTTGGGGTGCAAAGGTATATGATAAGGTAACATCCCTTAATTTGGCATAAGAAGCGCTTACCACGTTAATATCTGCCAGGGTGTAATAAGCCGTATTACGGCGGTTGGCATTAATTTTTCCTGCCGCTACATACGATGGGATGTCTGTAAATGCCTCATCTCCAGGATTTTTCCATCTGTCCAGAAAAGATGGTGCAATATTACCGCTTCTGAAACCATCATTGGTAAGCCTGCCGGTATAAAACTGGTTTACATCCCTGCGCATTACATTACCCAGGCTGTAAACTATATTGGCCGTAAGCGAAAGCCTGTTATACCTGACGGTGTTTGACAAACCACCATTAAATAACGGCACTAATGTACCCATGTATTTAAGATCCTCGGCTTTAGCGGCATTGATTTTCTTGGTAATAGTTCCGTCGTGTAACATGATTTGCGGGTCACCAAGATTATCCAGGCCAGCATACCTGTAAGCAAACAAGGACTGAACGGGCAGGCCGGGTACCAGGGTGGTACTTACCGCGTAACTGGCGATGTTCGAATACAAATTGGGCTTGGTAAGAGAGATAATTTTATTTTTATTATAGGCAAATGTAAAATTGGTCGACCAGCCGAAATGCTTACCGCGTATGTTTTCTGTAGTTAACCCCAGCTCCAGACCTTTATTTGTTATTCGCCCGACATTTCCAAGTACCGTTACAAAACCCGTTAACGGATTTACAGGCGTGGTACCTAACAAGCCGGTGCTGTTACGATAGTAATAATCGACACTACCACTGATACGGTTATTGAGCAATGCAAAATTTAACCCTAAATTGATGTTAGATGTACTTTCCCACTGTAATTGCCTGTTTGATGGGTTTTGTATCACAAATGCATCGCCGGCGATCTGGCCAAGGCTGCCGGATAATGCGCTGATAACATCGCTTTGCGTACCCGCGCCATTATATGGGGAGTTACCTGTAACGCCGTAGGTAGCCCGTAACGATAGGTCATTAACCCATGTTATTGATTTCATAAATGCTTCGTTACTCATTCTCCACTTACCGCCTGCACTCCAGAAAGGTTTAGACTGTGTAGAAACATCGCTGCCAAAAAGGCTGCTTTGATCCTGTCTTATACTGGCATCTAAACTAAACTTGTTATTATAGGTATAACTTCCCAAAGCAAAGTATGAATTAAACCTCGATACTGATTTTGAAATATTGAACGGGGCTCCTAAAAGACTAACAATGTTACCAATAACGCTGCCGCCTGGTACACCCATCGTATTCAGGGTGTTATAATCAATTTGCGCGTACGTTCCTAAAGCCTGGTCATACCCTAATACTACATTGCTTGTGCGGAAACTATAAAACTCTTTTACCTCCTGCCCTAACTGAAACGAAAAGTCATCTCTCCCATTAGCTATTTTGGTTTGATACACTAACTGGTTGCGCACAGTCCAGCTGCGCGAATCGTTATTACCGGTAAGGTAATCGCCGCCGGTAGCCGGGATATAATAGGTTGGTGACTCTCCGGGTGCGGCAGCAGGCGCGGTAAAGCCCAGTATTCTTTTGCGCAAAGCCAGACTTCTGCCATCAGTAAAAGAACTGATCGTCCCCGGCAATTTCTGATACCCGTATGTCCCCTGGAAACTAAGGCCTTTAAAAAGTTGAACTGTCCCGTTGGCTGTCACATTAATAGCCAGTAAATTATTTTTGCTTTGTGTGTAGTTAAGTTCACTTAACGGATAATAATCAAGGTTAATGCCGCTTTGCTGCTCATAAGTTTGGCGTAAACCCTCTTCATAACCGGTCATAAAAGGCATATTGAGGGCATTGCCCTTCGCATCCTGAAACAATTGGTACGGCAGATAAGTATTACTAACATTCAGGTTACTCCCTGAGCTTGTTACCAAATTTTGTAACGACGTATTCAGGCTGATTTTAACCCTGTCGCCAGGATTAAAACTTTGTGTTAAGTTGACCCTGTAAGTATTATTTACAGCTCCAGGTGAATTGTTATGCTCCTGCGTATAACCCAGCGATCCATAATAGGAATAAAAGCCGCCTCCGCCCGAAGCAGAAACCGTGTGATTATTAGTGAAAGCATTACGGTAAAAAAGATCTTTTATTTGGCCGGCATTGCTTATGGCACCAAGGCTATCCAAACTTTTATTTGCCTGGGCCTGACTTATTTTACCTATGTCCAGGTTATACAATATCATCTCATGAGGTGCAATATTTGTAAGAAAATCAGAATAAGGATTTACGGAGGGCGAAAATATCTCTTTGGCTGTTTGTATATATTGCTGGCTGTTCAGTACAGGGATGTAATTTAAATTAGGTTTACCGCGAAAATTGATATAACCGCTGTAGCTGATAACAGGTTTCAGTTGTTTTGATCCGGTTTTAGTAGTGACTACAACAACACCATTGGCAGATTGTGCCCCATATATCGCTAACGCAGCCGCATCTTTAAGCACGGTGATGTCTGCCACATCATCCAGGTTTAATGTACCAAAATCAGGTACAATTACGCCGTTTAATACCAGTAGCGGAGCTGAATTCTGCGCTGTTAAAATTGTTGACGTACCCCTTATCAGGCTGTTTCTGGTTGTTACACCATTACCGTTATTATTAGCGGATACCGACCGGTCTCCAAATGTGAGCACCAGCCCCGGTACCAGCCCTTCCATCCGGCTGATCAGATCCATTGTCCCGCCCCTTTTGGCTATTACGGTCATGTCAGGCTTACTGAATGAACCTGTGGCGCGTTCCTTACTTAAAAGCTGATAACCGGTGTTTATTATAACTTCTTTTAACTGGGTAGAAGCAGGATGTAATGTGATTTTTAAAAAAGCTTTTTGCTTGGCAGTAAAAGTATAGGTTTGATAACCAATAAATGATATACTAATCATATCCCCTTCTGATACATCTATAGAAAACACACCTTTCTCATCGGTAAAAATAGATGCAGATGAGATTTTAGGCTGTTCTTTATCCGGGCTTGCAGGCGTCACTTCGTTGCGTGCAGGAACAACAGTAACCGTTGCGCCTGTCAAAGGGGTGCCGGTAGAGTCAGTTACAACACCTATAATCCTGATGGAATTAGCATCTTTTTTTTGTTCCTGGATGTGGGAAGTTAATTTTTTATTGATAACAATTGTGTTCTCGTCAATTGTATAAGTTAAAGGCTGCCCGGTAAGGACCTTATCCATAATCTCTTTGATCGGTGCATTTTTAAAGTTCGCATCAATTGTTTGATCTGCCTTGAACATTTCGGGCAGGTAAAAAACATCAAAACCCGTTTGCTTTTTGATCTCTTTAAAAACTTGTTTAACGGTTGCCTTTTTTTGGCTGAACGTTATTTTTTGCGCAAAAGACTTCGCGCTGACCTGCAGGATGGCGAGTACCATTATTAGTGTTGTTAGTTTCATAACAAGCAGGATTTTAGAAAAACGGCGATTTTGCCGGCATATAACATTTGTGTAAAAATTGTACATTTGTCAATCTGGTTTAAATTCAAAAATGGTTTCACAAAGCTCTTTTGTTCAGGATCAGGTATTTTTGACCGGGCATGTTAGCGCATCCCCGGTTATTTTTTGCTGTCTGAAATCAATCCGGTTATGGATCGTTTTCCTTTTTTCTCATGATTGGTTGTTGTTAAATATGAATGATGATTTTATTCTACAATAATTTTATGCCCAATAAGGTGAAAATGAATTGCCCCGGTTAATTCCATTTTTTTGAGTACCTGGGATACATTTTTGTATTTTGAAATTGTCCCGCCAAGCAGTATATTTTTCTGGGCTTCATTTTTATATTCTACTTCTACATCATACCAGCGGGATAAATTTTTCATGGCAGTTTCAAGGGTTTCGGTATTAAAGTTAAAATATCCCTCTTTCCATGATATAGCTTCATCTATATCCACATCATTTGTCAGTCGGAGCCCGTGGTTATTAAATGCAACTTGTTGCCCGGGGACCAATATTTTACTTTGCTTGTTTGCATGCACTTTGATGCTGCCTTCAACCAGAGTTGTTTTAGTGGAGCTTTCCTCCTCATAGGCATTTACATTAAACTGCGTACCAATATCCTCAATAATTTGCCCTTTAGTTTTTACATAAAATGGTTGTTTTGCATGATGTTTTACTTCAAAATATGCTTCGCCTGTTAATTCAACAGTTCTTTCCTGACCGGCAAATTTTGTCGGGTAGGTCAATGAGGATTTTGCATTCAACAATACTTTGGTCCCGTCAGATAAAACCACCCAATACTGCCCACCGGCAGGTGTTCTCATCGTATTATAGGTCATAGTTCCGGCTTGCTGAGCTTGTGCTGATTGATTATCCTCGTAAACAATCTGCCCGTCAGTGGTTTTACGAATAACTTTTGTCCCCTGTAATGCAAGTTGCCCAATTACAGCGTTGGTAATATTGATTTTTTCGCCGTTCGATAAAATCAGAACAGCTTTATTCCCCCCCGGGCCAACGTCCGTTTTGGCAATGGTTATATTTTTAGTATCCGGTTTTTGTTTGAAATACAAATACCCGGTAAAAAGCGCGATGAGAACAGATGCAGCAGCAGCTACACGCGGCAATAAGCGCCATACCGCTGTTTTACTGTGTTTAACCTGTTTTAGCAGGGAGGCGCGGATCTCTTCCATATCAGCCAACTGTTCTTCCTGCTTCAGGCCGGGTATACCCTCGTGGCTTTGTTGAAGATACCAGCTTTCTATGATAGCAGTTTCTTCCGGTGTGCATTTTCCAGCAGCATATTTTTCCAGAAGTGCTTCGGCGTCGTTTTTTTTCATTTTAAAAGGTTTCAAATAGCCTTCTAAAACAGAGATACAAGTAACTTACCCTTAGGGGGTAAAAAAGTTAAAGAAAATTTAACGATGTATTAATGCCCAGGCAATAATGATCATTTCGAACTTTGGGCGCAGTATTTTTAATGCGTGTTGGATATGTTTACGAACAGTTGCTTCCGAGATACCAAGTTTGTCCGCAATTTCTTTATGGCTTAATTGTTGTTTTCGGCTCAGCTCGAATACCTCGCGCATTTTGCGTGGCATCTCTGCTATTCCGTTTTCTATAATTTCCATCAGCATGCGTTCCCTAACCAGGTGATCTGTAATACATTCTCCCCGCTCCATAAAGCTTTCCAGCTTATCTGAATATTGAACTGCGTATTTATCCCTGGCTAGCTGATTAAATATCCTGTTTCTTACCGATGCGTATAAATAAGGGGCAAGCTTATCCTGAAAAATAAGGGTATTCCGCTTTGACCATAAATTTGAAAAAAGCTCATGAATAATATCTTTGGCATCTTCGCGGTTGCGTAACCATTTGTAGGCATGCGAATGGAGAAGCCAAAAATAACGATCATATATTGCAGTAAACGCACGATCGTCCCCTTCTTTCAACAAAGCAGTTAATTCATCATCGTTTAGTTCGTGGTAGGGGGCCATACCTTTCTAAATCACGAATATAATGAAAAATAATACGCAAAGTTTTCTACTGCAAGCAAATTTCCAATTTTTCGTGCGTTTTACCGGAGGTATACTCGTGGAATACAATACCAATAATAATGAATATAGTTACTGCATTATTCCAAAAGATGTACACAGAGAAGGTATATCTCCGGACAAGTTAGTCAAATAGTTGTCCGAAAGTTAGACCGATCTGCCAACAATCTTGTTAGGCAGTATGGCTCAGTTATTACCCTAAAGGTTTTTCAAAGATAGGTTTTCCATTTATCGAATAATTAATATCAGAAAGGCTTCCGTCGTAAAACAAGATCTTTTGAAGGTCAAGTCCATTAGCTTCTATTTCCCGGCCAAATACTGTAGCGGTCATTGCTAACGTATTGTACTGAGGCTTTATCAAAAGTATTACCAACACTTTTTCTGCGGTTATATAAGCATCTTTAACCTGGAATTCCCTTGCCCGTAAATCTCTCAGGTAAGTTTCCTCAGCGATGGTCCTCGGGTTAGTTAAAGTCACATTGTATAATCTTTCTTCCTTTATTGTTCCGCGTGATAACGCGTCGAGCTGAGGGTGCTGTTTTGCGGAAAAGTCGGGGATCTTATTTAGGATCAGATCATTCAACTTATAGATCTGATATCCGAGCAGTTCCCATTGAGTTACATCTTCATTAAGCCACTCAGCTGCTGTTATGATATTATTTAATTTGAATATAAACAACTGGGTACTGATGAAATGTTTGCCCAAATTCCTGTTATAGTTCAAATCAGCTTCCACGTCAGCAGCATTTGAATCCCAGTCACTTTTAAATTCACTATAATCCATACAACGAATATCCGGAAAAATTCAATCATACGTTCCGCGTTGTTTACATCAAATACCACCTCATGCGTAAAGCCGATACAACGGGTTTACAAAAGTGCCCCAAAGCAGGGCCGGCTTTTTGCGGACATGAACCCATGTTATAATCCACTCAAGGCATTAGTCAGATTAAGTACTTCAAATACCATCCAACAATTGACGAATTCTTACCGGCAGATTTTTATATTTGGTAACGCAATAAATGATTGCTGACCTAAACCAATATTCACCATATGCAAATTGCCTACTCGTATATTGAGGAGTATTTAAATATAAAAGGCCAGGGAATCAATTTTGGTTCGCCATTCCTGTTTGAAACAAAAGAAACAGCAACCGGATACCTGGTTACCAGTAAACCCAATAATGGGTACGTGCCTGAACTGTTCCGACGGCAAAGCGATAACCGTGTCGATAACGTATCAGCAATAGTTGGGCAGAATGGCGCCGGGAAAACAAACCTCCTGCACTACCTGATGAACGCGATCAGTGGCCACGCCGAATTTATCAATGGCTTCGTTATTCTTACAGACCGCCACGGCCGGGTGAACTTCATCAATCATAGTAAAAAAAAGGTCACATTTGATTTTGAAATGGAGGCAATTAGTTATTACCGTGATTTTGCTGCGCTATATTATAATCCCATATACGATTTCCAGGATCACCAGGGCGACTTTAGCAGCAGGCTTTTTAATGTGTCTTCAAATAATTTGATCGAGGAGGATTATCGTGAGGATGAATACTTCAATGAAACACTTGATGCGTTTAGTTATCACAAATTTAAAAATGTTTCCCGCCAGGTCAGATTTATCATCAGTCAGAAAAATTCCAGGATCATCAATAATTACATTAAGATACCAAGGGAAATAACGGTCGCGATCATTAATCCAAAACTCGATCATGATTACCAAAAATTGCATAATGTATCCTATGATTTCCGACCGTTTTACAACATTGGCGTAGAGATCTGGAGGATCGAAAAGGATGCCGCATTCCTTGCTCTTGAAAATGCGAGGGCGAAAAGCTCCAGGGGAATAGGAAGGCATAACAAAACCCTGGCCTACACAGATATCCTGTTTTATATCTGGAAATTCATTTTTTATACGCAGGAAAGAAATAACGGCACCCTGAGGGAAGGTATCGTTAGTGAATATTCACAAAACGATTACGAAGACCTTAAAAGGTTGTCGCTGGAAGAATACATGATACATTTTTTGCGCAGGCAAAATATATTCGATGCAAATTCCATTATCAACTTCATGAATGTAGTTAAGGAATTGTTTAAGAAGGTCCATCGCGTCGAGGATGATTCCAGTCACATCGCTGTAACCTGTAACCTGTCACAAGTAGAGGTATTATTAAACGCTTATGACCTTATGGTAGACCAACTATCGCTTCTACTGGCAGGGAAAAGACCCAACGGGTTGCTCCAGTTCAAATGGCGAAGCATGAGTTCCGGGGAAAAAGCGTTTCTCGATTTATTTTCCAGGATAAATTATGGCGTAAAAGCTATTCACGATGCTATATCCAGCAGAAACAAACACCCCGACCCTACCTACATATATCTTTTTTTTGATGAGGCCGAGGTCGGTTTTCATTTACAGTGGCAAAAAGAATATGTCAAAATCCTAATGGACCTTCTTCCCCGGATCATCAGGTTCGGATTAAAAGGGCCTCGTCCCCATATACAGCTAATTTTCACGACCCACTCTCCTATCTCTCTTTCTGATATTCCCAGGTATAATACGATCTACCTTTCCCAGGATAAGAATAATGAAATGAAGGTTCATACGGAAGCTGATTCCCCCAAATATTCGTTCGGCGCAAATGTGCATGAGATCATGTATGATGCCTTTTACCTTAGAGATGGTTTTACAGGGAAATTTTCAAAAGACGTGATCGATGAGTTATTCGCGTGGACAAATGACCAACCGGGAAATAAACTGACTGAGACCTATGCAAGAAAAGTAATTGACCTGATCGATGATCCGATCCTGCGTATAAAGCTGGAAGAGCTTTATGCCCACAAAATTGGATTGAATACGGAGGAAGAAGTCTTAAAAGCAAAAATAAAGCTCATGGAAAAAAGGTTGAAAGATATTTTAAGTTCAAAAGATGATCAGGATAAGCAACAATAAATACAGGGATATTGACCGGCTCAATGAGGAGCACTGCCTGAAAGTAAAAGCGGGTATTATCACACGGTTAAATAATTCTCTGACAAGCAAAACGATCAGCAAGTGTCAGCATGAGTTTATACATGCCCGAATCGACATCATTTTAAAAGGGAAGCCAGATGAACTCGTGTCGATCTCTCAACACTATAAGAGCTATTGTAATGCGCGGAGATGCACCAATATCACCAAGGGCCTGACAGGCGTCTTTAGTTATAAAAAATTCACCAAAAAACACCTGACCAATTACTGCGCTTATAACCTGGCTGCCGCCCTGGACGTCAGGGTTTGCCCTTATTGTAACCGGCAATATACGTTCACCGTCGTTACTGCTACAGAAAATATTTCACGGCCGGAATTTGATCACTTTTTTTCACAATCAGATTACCCGCTGCTTTCTATGTCATTCTATAATCTGATACCGAGTTGTAAAATCTGTAACAGCACCTTAAAACACACCAAAAAATTCACGCTGGAGAAACACATCCACCCCTACGAGCATGGCTTTGATAATGCTGTAAAATTTACCTATTATCCGAAAGACGCGGCATCGGCAATCGGCATGGGAAACAATATTGAAATTAGAATGGATATTGATGATGATCACTCCAAGGCCGTTCAATTAAAGAATAATGTGAAAGTGTTTAAACTAGAAGATATCTACCAGGGCCATGCGGATATTGTTTCCGAAATCGTTCGGAAGTTTTATATGTCAGACGGCAGATATCTCGAAATGCTTTACAAAAATTTCCCGATAGGCACATACGAAGATCTGTATCGTTTAGCTTTCGGCAATTATTTCCTTAATGAACATCTTGATCAAAGAATATTGTCAAAGCTTACAAAAGATATTGTTTCTTACCTGGATTTTGTATTGCCTGTTGCAATTGATGATCCGGATACCTCCCTCCCTGACTAAGCGCCATCAACTAAATATTCACAGAAAAAGTGTGATACTTTCAGCTAAACGGTTCAATTTCAGTTCCGCTCCCGCTCTACTGAAAGCCGCTTAACGAATAAAAACAGATTATGTTAAGCAGATGCAATTTATAGGCATTACTATTGAAGTTGCAATTCTAACAGCGGACGGTACTGTCTGTGAATAAAGTTGAAGGAATTGTTGCTTAATTTCATAAAGCCTTTACAGCAGCCAGCTGCTGCTGAAGCATAAATTCGCAGAGCAGTGGCTGGCTATAATAAAGGGGGTTCCTGCCTATGGAAACTTAAGGGTATCTAAGAGTAGGCGTATTCAAAGCATTTCGATCAGTTGAAGGTGGTTGCCGCAGGTATCGTCGAAAACAGCGATCTTAACCGTACCCATCGCGGTAGGTTTGACGCTGAACTGAATACCTAATGTCACCAGCCTTTCGTATTCCTGTTCTACACTTTCCACGTATAATTGGTTATAAGGAATGCCCGCGTCGAACAAAGCCTGCTGATAAACTTTAGCAGGTTCGAAATGGTTTGGGGAAGGTTCGAGCAAAATTTCAGTACCATCTTGGTCGTCTTTACTGACCACGGTTAGCCACCGGTTGTTGGAGCCCAAAGGGACGTCTACTTTCTTGATGAAGCCCAGTTTACTCGTATAGAAATCTAGGGCGTCTTGCTGATCCCGTACCGGGACGCTAATTACTTTTATTTTCATAATTTAACATTTGATAGCCAAATTTCAGCAACTTGTTTTAAAGCGACCTTGTCAAAGTTGCTCTTTTTTTAAATTCGGTCGGAGTTATGCCGTTCCTACTCTTGAACAAGGTGCTGAAGGAGCAGGGGCTGTCGAAGCCAATGGCGAAACATGTATTGTTAACACTAAGGCCTTGTTTCAGGTATTCTTTTGATTTTTGCATGCGTTTGTCGTTTAAGTATTGTTTGGGTGTTTGTCCATAATAACGTTTGAACAAGCGCAATAAGTGAAACTTGGAAATGAAACGAAGATTTGCACATTTATCCAAGTTCAGGTTGCTCGCGTAACATTCATCAATATAGTTTTTCAAGGCTATTATATTGTTAAGTTGACATTGGTTCACATAAATGGCCTCTTTGATCTTTTTAATTTCGCATTCGTAATAGGACATGAGCGCTTCTTTTTACTAACATAAGGAAAATATATTTTATTAAAGGGTCACTTTTCCACACAGCGTGCAGGGCATAACCCTTGGTAAACTTGCACAGAAATTGCAGGTAAAACTCAAAAGTAAACTATGAGTGATCTATTACATCGTATCCGTTATTTCCTTACCCATCGTTTTAACCTGCAGAAAGATAGAGCCGAAGAATTGACATTATTAATTCGATTACGAAAAACATTGATTTCAGGGGCCTAAATCTATGGGCACTGATCTTTGCTATTTTTATCGCCTTAATCAAGAAATTCCCCGTAATCATTTGAAGATAAGATTATCCAAACTATATTTCCCGCCACCTATAAATAAAAAGGTGAGAAAAAATAGCCAGTAGAATAAAGTGATTTCTCCTTTATCATAGGGGTACACCTGCCAGTTCTGTCCTATAATAACTGCTAATGTCATCACAAAAAGCAAAACAAAACTGCTTAGTCTGGTCAAAAATCCCATTGAAATCAGAATGCCTAAAAAACATTCCGCACCCTTAGATAAATAAAGTGCCAGGACAGTATTTGGAAATGGATAATCCCGTTTCCACATGATTAATCGTCCATGAAACCATTCAGGACTAAACACGTCTTTTCCATACCAGAAAATCCATAATCCTACTATTATACGGACAACAAAAAGCATGTCCGTCTTTGCAGGGGACAGCATAAACCTTTTAACGATATTCATGATATTGAAATAGTTTAGTTTACAATATTGGTATGGTTCAGCCTTAAAAGTCAATCAATTGCCTTAGCGATCTCTTTTAGCATATGCGTAAGGATCTACTATTTTTCTTTCAGCAGACGATATCGCTAAAAAGCCTGCTGCACTTTTGCTTAATGCCGCATGTATGATGCCGTCAGCATCTCCCTCTGCTTGGTCAGGGGCTCAAAGTCATCCAGGCCTCGGATATAACATCTATATTCTGGAAATTGACGTTTTCGCCGATTCTCCGGACCGTGCAAGGGCAGTAACCTGATGGCCATGCAGTAGCTTTTTCGCTACTGCGTTATCGACATAGCCGGTGCCCGCTGTTAGAAATACTTTCATAATATCTGGTTATTAGATGGCTTGTTAGGGAAAAGCCTTTGCGTGAGTTCAGGGAAACGAATGACTGCTGCAATCCACAAAACGGCCTCAAAAGCCATCGGGAATAAAATATTTTGCTGGTGTTGTAAATGCGTCGCGATGGCACCGCCCAGATAGGATGACAAGAGCAGGGTGCCAAAAATTCCTGTCCTGGGGAAAAGGAACAAAGCAACGGACACGATTTCAATGATCCCTAAAAATGAATAGGTACCCGCTGACAGACCGAACGATGCCCCTATTCGCAGAGCATGAGCGCTGCCTGTAATTTTATCGATTGCCGAGGCGGCCAGCATCAAACCCGCCAATCCGCTTAAAACCCAGCCAATGATGCGTCTCGTTTTCATATAGCCATGCCTCCATCAAGAAAAAATTCGGCACCAGTAATGAAAGAAGCTACAGTATCATCAGCAAGATAAACCACCATTTTTGCTACATCTTCGGGTGTGCCCATTTTTTCTAAAGGTACCTGACCGATAATATGTGCCTTCATCCCGGCCAATGTGGCTTCGTCCATACCAAACTTGCCCTGCATTTCGGTTTCTGTTGGCCCCGGGTTTACGGTGTTTACCCGGATCTTTCGTGGAGCAAGTTCCTTTGCAGCGATCTTTGCCAAATGGCCAACCGCCGACTTGCTCGCCGAATAAACCGAACTGTTCGGCATGTTCAGCGCAGTATTTCCAGAAGTTAAAAAGATCACTGCTGCGCCTTCATTGAGTATCGGTATGAATTTTTGCAAGGTGAAAAAGCTTCCTTTAAAATTGACATCAGATATCGTGTCGAACTGTTCTTCTGTGGTATGCTCGATCGGGGTAAAAAAAGCAACGCCGGCATTAATGAACAACACATCGACCTTCCCAAAATTATTTTTCACGTCTTCGGCCAGTTGGCTGATCTCCTGCACACTTGATTGATCAGTTAGATAACCTTTTACGTCTATTTCTGCTGAGGCCTTTGCTAACGCATCTTTACGTTTTCCGGTAATGATTACCTTTGCCCCGAGCACTTTGAATTCCATTGCAGCCGCATAACCGATCCCGCTATTTCCACCGGTGACCACCACGACCTTATCTTTGAATCTTTCCATATTACAAAATTCATAACATTATACTATATATTTGTAATCAATTACCAAAAGGTAAGTAGTTACATTTAGGATAGTATATGAAAGATCAAGGGGATGTTGCCTGTGAAAACGTGCATTCTGCAATACAGGATACTTTATATGTAGTTAATGGGAAATGGAAGTTGCTTATTCTTTCTATCCTGGTAAACAGCGGGACCAAACGATTCGGGGAATTGTCCAGAGAGTCTGGCATCTCTCCCAGGATATTATCAAAGGAACTTCATGAATTGGAAATGAATCAGTTAGTGACCAGGAAGGTCTGCGATACCAAACCAGTAACAGTGGAGTACTCAGCAACGACATATGCCGGGACGCTTAGAGAAGTCCTCGACGCCATGATCCGCTGGGGTGAAAACCACCGAAAAATGATTATAGCCCAATAATTGCGTCATTACGATATTCACAGCTAATGGCATTGGCAAAAGTAAGGGCAATCAGTTCATCAAGCTTACCGCCAATAGAACTTTCACCTAAAGCTGAGTTGAATGATAGATAACCATTTAAAACGGCGGGCGAATTGCCCAATGTGGGAACCATTCCAAGTTTACCCTGTATAACTATACGATAACTTAAGGATCAATGACGCTTAATACCCAAGCCATATGCCATATAGCATCAGGACAGCTCCGAGAAACCAAACCACTGCCGCCGCCTTTTTTAAGCCGGTTTGATGATCGATTAAGAATTTGATGGGCTGCCGGCTGAGGTTGTCCGCATTATTCTTCTGGTGAAATGTGGCAACCGCATCGATCATATAGGAGAGGCCTGTGTTGCAAAATTAACTCTAGCAATCACGATCAGGGACATCATAGCTGAAATCAAGGCCTGACTGGTGTGGTAATTCATTTGCATCGACAACACCTTCACTCGGTGATTAATCACCTGTTACCAATTTTATATCATTATGAGAATACCCATGAAACGAAAAGTCATAATATTATCAATCGCATTACTATGTGCTTGCCGGTTATTTTCACAGGAAGCGTATTCGGGAAAAGATCACAATCTGTATCAGCAGTTAATCGCTCAATTAGGTGTAGATAATGATATTCCTATATTTCATAGAACCACGCTGAAAACTTTAAACAGAATTAATATAAACGATAGCAGTTTAAAATGGATGAGTAAAGACACGGTTGAGGGAATACATAACTTTTTAAATCAAATCAACCTTAATGATTTCAACGAGAAAGGGTTATTAAATAAAATAGGATCTCACCCATTCACCGATAAAATGTATGAAGTTGTTCGTTCAAGACCGCAACCGTTTTTAGCTTTATCACCAGTCATTTACTCAAATCATGGAAATTTAGCGCTTTGCTCGGTTTATCATTGGAGCAGTAATGAATCGTCAACTGAAACAATTTACCTATTAAAGCATAAATCAAATAAATGGCAGATTGTAAAATTTCTGGTGGTCTCTATATCATGAAGCAGCTGTGCAAACCCTAATTATATAGATGCAAAAATGAGCAAATCCTGCACTAAATGGTTCGATGATAGCCCTTCTAGGGCTACAAAGGCGACACATAGCTTGCGGCAATGAAAAACGCCTAAAATTTATTGTTGAAACGTACAATGGTTTTAAAGACAAAGGTAGTGCAAAAAGCTTCTATATGGCTTGGTTTAATATATTGTATAACTTTAAAGAATATCTATAACTATCCGGTGACTAATCACCTGTTAACAATTTTATATCATTATGAGAATACCGAATATTAATTTCCGGGAAGCGTCAACGGACGGAGGAAGAACCAAGACGGCAATTTTTATTTATACCGGTCCGGGGGATCCCGTACCCTACCTTAAGCAAGCTGTCAGTCTTTATGTTTTGAACAACGGTTACAATGAATTTATCGACGCAAATATGGATAATCCTTGGGTAAGGGTGGTCATATTTGGTCTCAACGATATGGATCAAACAACGTTTGACTCAGATATACATCATTTATGATCAACATAGATTTTAATAAGCTCCTTCATTCGGCAACCTACTATTTGAGTTACCAGGACAGGATTGGGCGTAATTTTATGATTGACGAATCTTCATTGAAATATCCAATTGCTGATTATTTAACTGGGCTGGAATTCCCTTTAAGCAGCATCAAATTAGAATATGTTCACCCTGAATTTCTTAAAAGGAGTATTGATTTGGTGACGACCGATGCTACAGGTGATATTATTTACAATGCCTTTGAATTTAAAAGAGCAAAAAACAGTACTAAATACGAATCAGAACAAAACCGTATCTTTCATGACCTGATGAGATTACATTTAATTTCTGAATTAGGGGGAAACGCCTATTTCCTAATGGCCGGACCACTTGAGGATTTTATACAAAACTTCCAAAGTATTCCCACAACGCGGCCAACCGGAAATTCGAAAAAACTACCTGATCCGGAGGGTATTTTTACAGAATGGTTCAAGTATGAGGTTGGAAAAGAACAGATGTTTGTCGTTAAAAAAGCGAGCAATCCTGATTATGTTAAAATTTATCAATCTTATCTAGATGAGTACAAATCGAGAGATGCAGCAAAACTATTATCTCTTCCAGATCAAGTTAAAACTAAATGCTTGGCCATTTCTGTGCTATCAATAGACTACCCTATGCCTTATGTCGGAGCGATTTGGCAAGTGACTTAGGAAATTATTAAGGTGACTTTTCCCGTTTCTTATACTTCTTTTCTTGCAAGAAGACAAGTCCGAGCACTGGCTAAATAGTTCCCAGTGAATAATTCAATAATAGTTCATACCTGTTGTGGGGAAGCGTATCTTTGTAACGCTGCTTACAGGGCAGTGGTATATGACTTTCTTACTGTTAATGAAAGCCATCATACTTTCGCTAACCCCTGAAAAGGTTACCGCTTGGTTAATGGTGGCGACGACGTTTATAGGTGTACTCAAGAAATTGAAGTCCCTATTTAAGTAGCCTAAACAGCTACGAACCGAGATAATTAAAAAAAAGAGATCTGACCGGGTTTGGACCGACCCACACAAAAAGTCTGGGGCTTAGGCTGAAAAGCTTGGCCCCTTTTTTGTTTACCCTAAAACTCTTTAGATGGAGTATTTAATATCAGTTAGTAAAAATAAATATCGCATTATAATGCTGAACAATTAAACCCTTATAATCTAAGTTGACATGTAAGTAGACATGCCCTCCCGTCCAAGTCCCTTCACTTAGACGTTTGCCGTATAAGCGTCCGTTCACGATTCCTTTCACAACTAAATATTTTATAATGGAACACATTAAACGTTTCCTTAGCGTCGCTCTACAAAATCAATAAAGTATTTACCTAATTCATGTCAGCTTCAGAAAACATCTTCCAGATTTGGGACCGTATCGGCCGGAAGGTACCATTTGCAATAACAAGAGATCATTGGTCGTCAGATCGCTTCTGTCTTGTTATTGAGCGCATCGAATGCGACAAAATGCCTTATGGTAAAGCCTATGGTCATTCGACCGATAACGGTGAATATTCTACTTATTTAGAATATGATAGTAAATGGCGAAAAAACCGGGAGATATCTGTTGCCGGTGTATACCCATGGGCACTGGTTTAATTTTTAAGGGTAGCCCAGCTTCCCAATCAAACATCTGTTATATTGGCACCTACTCCCACAACGAGTGCAACAGATGCGCCCTCAAATACAACCACTCCTGGCCCCCTCTGGGCAATCCGGCAGGTTCATCTGGAAAAGACAACGGAGATAAGGGCAAAGGAAGTGCAATAGGAAATGATGTTGGTAGTGCTCGAGCTGATAATGGCGGTAGTAAAGGTGGTGACGGTGATAAAGGAGGCAAGACAGGTGGCGGTGATAAGGGCGGCAAAGCAGATGGTGGAGGCCCAAAAGGTGATGGCCCAAAAGCGCCACAGTTACATTAAAGTAATGCCGTTATTAATTATATTCTTGATTTAATAAAAGGCGCTTAGTGACAGTTAATCTTGTTTAGGTTGCTTATTTTCAAATGGTTAAATTAATTTAACCATTTGAAAATTGATTTTATTTAACATGACATTTCCTGCGAGTTTGGCTGCGAACTTTTTCTCACAAGAAGACCTATACAGAAGTTTATAATAATTCTTTTGATTAAGTCGGTTTTGGCTACGGTTTGTAAATCCTAAAATAATTATTTTATCTTTTCGATAGTTACTATTTCATTTGGCTTAAACCAGTATCTTTTAAATGATGTTTCAATACTTTGCATAGATGTAAACCCCCATTTTCCTGCAATTCCATCTTCAAGGCTAAAGTATCGGGTATCCCCCTCAATATCTTTGATCAAAACCAGTTCAGTAAAAGGATTCAAAAGCTGTTTATTTCTACTTAAACCCCAACTAACATCTTCATTTGGGAATTTTTTCATTAGATACTCGCCAACCAACAATATAAAATGCAATTTATATTTTGTAAATTTTCTTTTGGCTTTTAAAAGCTTATAAATATTGTCTATTTGCTCATTTGATTCTACAGATTTGATCGTAGCTATATAAGTGAAAAGTTCATTCTCCAAATCTATCTTAAATCTTAAAAGATTTCTCTTTTGATCAACGTCCTTGAAATAAATCTTATCCGACTTTTCATCAGATGGGAAATGAGACTCACTTATCCATTTATCCAGCATGCTTCTGTCATTTGTGACTAAACATTTCGCAAATGGGTTTATTGGCATAACTAGATAAGATTTATCTTCCAATAAATAGACCTGACATAGATTATAGGAGATAGTCATCAAATGTTTAGTGTGCTGTCGCAATTTCAAATCATTTCCGGTTGACCATTCTAATACTTCATATTTTTCTGACATTTTTACTAATATAAAATCAACTGCTAAATTTAAGAACGAACTTCTGAAGATATCTAATCTGTTGCAGATATATAATATGCTTCACTTGTCCTCCCACCATTTAGTTTCAAGTCCAATATCGTGCAATTGATACTCTATTATTCCGCATGCTTAGTCAAACACTCACTTATTGAAACACCGTAAGTTGAAACAATTATAACTTCCTTTAATTTTTCGATCTCCATTTCTATATAACAAATTAATTAACCCTGCATTAAGTTTACCATCAACCGAACAAACGATTTAATTCGTCCATAAGGTGGTTCGGTATCGTTCCCCTGCGTGCAGATTCAGTTGTTGGTTTTTAATTTAATCTGACAGGGAAAATCTTGAACCATATATCAAAGACCGACATGCTCAGCTAATAAGGTGGATTTGACCAGGTATCTTAGATTGCTTAGGATTTGATGAAAAATACGGTATATTTCTAAATGCACCAAAACATGTTTATAGGATCAGTTACAGGCATCTGGTTAGGTTGAGCTGTAGATATTTAGTAGTTTAGCATATTTAATTAATACAAGCCCCTAAACCAGAATAAACTGATGAATAAAATATCAAATCAGGTATTTGCCGATTTTTTAACCAATAAACCATTATACTATAAGATTAAAGCGGTAGAAGATCTTAAAGAATTTGACAATACTGCCTATGTTGATGCTTTTGGCTTTAAGGATATATCTTTCAAGTTCATTTGTCCTGAAGAACATGATGTACAGACCTTCAAAACCGACTTGGTTGAAAGCGGATATCCCCGATTTAATCAGGTAATTAGGAGTAATAGTGACGAGCTTCCATATACTTTTGATGCCAAAACACGGAAACTGGATATTAAGGTACACGTATTAGGAGTTTGTCAATCTTGCAAGGCTAAGATTGATTTTTTGCTTAGGAGTACGTCTGATAAAGAATGGGAAAAGCGTAACGAAGGAATGACCATAACTATCCATAAAATTGGTCAATTCCCATCCTACGAAATTGGCCTTAACCCGACACTCAAAAAATATTTGAATGATGAAGACCAGTCCAACTATAAAAAGGCCCTTATTTGCCTGTCTATAAGCTATGGTATTGGAGCATACGCCTATTTAAGGAGAGTTATTGAAAATGAAATTAAGAGGATTATACAGGATATTTCAGAACTTGATTTTGATGGTGCTGAATTTGTAAGGAGTGCTTATAAGAATTTTAAGATAGATTTCCAGATGTCAAAGCTGATAGATGTCATTAATAAACATTTGCCTATTTCTCTCAAAGAACTTGGCGATAACCCTATTAAGCTATTGTATGAACAGCTTTCGGGCGGCATACATGATTTTACCGATGAGCGGTGCATGGATAAGGCACAAAATATAGATATATTACTGAACTATGTAATAAAAAAAATTAACGAAGAGAAATACCAACTGAACGACGTAAAAAAGGCCATGCAGAGCTTAAGGCAAAATAAATAGAAGCTTTACAAGAATGACTAACGCGTCAGACAGTATTATAATAAGAAACAGAACCAATCTTAAAAAAATCGAACGTCCTACTCCACTTATCTAGAGCAGGAGCTAGCCCATAAGGGGAATTGAACCTATCTAAGCAATGTTCAATTCATTTAAAACCTGTAACTGTTGCAACAAGTGGTACGAATTATGTCCAATCTGGGGAGCCATCAACTACTTCCCCAGAATGGAATTGAATCATATTGGATACTCGCAAAAATTAGTAAATCATGCACTAAACGGTTCGGTGTAGGTGCTTCTCCCACTAGATCACCAGCATTTGCTTTGCCTTTTCAAAATAACAGATATAACAATATCCCTATGGAAAAAATCAGAGATCATCTGTTCAATTGGAACATCAATCTAAACCGGCAAAAGAATGTTTTCTCCTGTTGCAGCGTTCTTTATTGCCTCTAAAAGTTATAATTAATCTTCAAGATGTTCCATATACAATAGTCTTATCCCGCCGGTCAGCAATTGATTTTTAATCTCAAATAATTCTTTGTGAGTAGCCTTGAGGGAAATGGTGATTGACAAACGCCCGTTTGCCTCCCCTACCCGATTTCCGGCATCAGCGTTCGCCAACAAGGAATCGTTTGCTATGGAGGAAAATATTTTAGCCAAAACGGGTTCATCCGCATTATGAAAGGCTATCCGCAAGCGCCAACGACCTGCGATGTCGCTTCTTCTGTCTTTTTCTCCCTGTCCATTATGAAACACTTTGCAGCTGCAAAGCAATATTACCAGAGCGAAAAATAAGGAAATCTTATAGGCTTGTCGGTTAAATATCATTGTCATGGATCTAAATAGTAATTAGGCAACTAACTTCTAGTTCTTAACTGTTAAATTAAGTTCATTCAGTTTCTTCTCTATTGCACCTTGCCCGTTTTCCTCAAATCCGGCCTCCCTTGCAATAATTTTCCCCTGTGGATCAATCAGGAAAAGGGTCGGAAACGCATCCACATTAAAATTTGTCATGTGGATATTCTGGTCATCAAACACCTGGCCCCATGGGTTTTTTTCTTCCTCCAATGCCTTGAGCCAGTTTTTTTTCGATTTATCAACCGAGATACTCAGCATATCAAATTTATCCCCTTTTAATTTTTGATATAACTGCCTCATATGCGGAAAGGATTCCCGGCAGGGCACACACCAGGACGCCCAGAAATCAACCAGAACGTACTTCCCTTTTAGTGAACTAAATACAGTCTTTTTGCCGTCAGCATTTTGCAGAACGAAATCTGAAACTGAAGAACCGATCTTTCCATTCTTTGACCCACGCAAGCGCGCATTTATCTCCTTGCCCCTTGCTGTGGCTCGGAGAGCGGGGGATAATGCGGCATACAATTTTTCCTGCTCTTCTGCGGTTAAATAACTCGGACCTTCCCAGGCCAGAATTTCTACCGCTGCATAAGAATCCCTGTATTTTAATATAAAATTGCTGACAAGCCGGTCAACATAATATGCCTTGCTTAATGAGTCCCATTTGGTGTAATAAACAGAATCTTCAGCTTTTAATTTTTCTGATGCAAGTACTGCCTGTATTTTCTTACTTATTATGCGCTTTTCAGTTCTATAGGAAAGATACACCCGGGTAGCCTCGGTTCCGGATACCTTTGATAAATTCAAAGACTTGGAGACGTCCGATTGTATAGTATAAATACCGGGCCGGTCTGCGAGCACACCAAAGAGGGAAAATCTGGTTTCAGGATGTAGTGTATATTCCGGTGTGATCTGAACGATTCCTGCAATAAAGGGCAAAATGAAAGTATAATGACCGTTATTAATATATGTGGAATCACTATACTCGTGCCCGATATATACATATACTTTATTGTAATTATTTGTATTACCTGTTACCGTCCCTTTAATGATTACATTCCTGGATTTGTGAGCCTGTGCAAACACAGGGGCAAGTGAGGTCATGATCAAAATCGACGCAATTAATATTTTTAGTTTCATTTCTTAATTTATTACTGTTAATAGCCATGGTTTTGGTGTCCTGTCATATTGGGATCAGCATTTAACTGAACCTTGGGAATTGGATATAACTGCCAGTCGGTGTTCCAGGTGCCCCCTTTAGCCTGGCAAACAGCAGGCATCACTTTATCGGCATCCCCTGTACGCTTTAAGTCCAGCCATCTATGTCCCCATTCTACAAAGAGTTCTACGCGCCGTTCGTGTTGTATTGATGTCAAACAATCAGTTTTTGACATCCCATAAGGCAGTGGTTGAAGTCCGGCTCTTTCCCTGATGGGGGTAAGGTCATCAACCGCCTCGTCCATTCTTCCTTGTTCAGCTTTAGCCTCGGCCCGTATAAGATATTGCTCGGCCAGTCTTAATAAAACAGAGTATTCAGCTGTCGGCCCCGATCCATCATTTTTATATTTAAAAGCATAATGAAAATCTTTTATCCCATCGTCTGAAAATGTACCTATCCAGTCCGTTTTTCTCAGGTCGTCAGGTTCAAATGCACTATATAAAAAATCGCTGATGCTAACCTTTGCTCTTGTATTGACAGGAAGATCGTTAAGGATAAAAAGAAGCCCTTCTGCCGCATTTTGCAGGTTCTTTAAATTGGGGCTTAATTGTAAAATACTTTCCGGGCTTCCCATTAAAAAAACCTGGTTAATATCTGTTTCCAGGCTGTAATTTTCGTTCCCAATAACAGCAGTAGCCTCTTTTTCGGAATTAGCCCAATCGCCTGTATATAAGTAAACCCGGGCAAGCATTGCGGTAGCAGCTGCTTTATTTGCTCTTACTCTTTCTCCTGAAGGATAATCGTCGGGCAGGTTTTGCTTTGCAAATAAAAGGTCTTTTATAATTAGCGGGTAAACCACATCCCTGGCAGACATGCGTTTAGCTAATGCATTTTCGTGGTAATCAATACCTGTAATGTAAGGGATATCGCCAAAGTAATTTACCAGGTAAAAGTGAAAAAACGCCCTTAAAAAAGTAGCTTCTGCAACTAGCTTTTGTTTATCAGCATCAGCTATGCTTTTAGATGCTTTTACTTTAATAATAAGGTTATTGGCCTGGTAAATATAGCTGTAGTAATTGCTCCAGAAATCGTCATTTAGGGATGAATTAAGAGAATTGGTATAATATCTTGACAAGGGCGTACTGTAACTGATCAGTTCATCTGCACTTAGCCCCGGTAATATTGTAGTATTAATATCCCTGTAGCCTTCCAGGCTGGTATAAATGCCCGCCATTGCCGATGTAGCCCCGCTAAGATTTGCAAAAGCAGCATTGCTGCTTATTTCTGTTTTGGGGCTACCTACGTCAATTGCTTTTCTGCAGGATGTGATAAAAGTAATACTTACAAGTAAAGCCATTGCTGCAACAGCCTTTATATTTTGATTTAAAAAAAGATAAATGCGCTTCATGATCTGTGTTTTAAAATGTGCACTGTATACCAGCAATGACTGTTTTTAATGATGGTAAATAACCCAGGCTACCGGTTTCGGGGTCGCTGCCGGGGTAGTGTGTAAACGTTAACAGGTTTTGGGCATTGGCATAAATGCGGAGGTTACTAATATGTAACTTGTCAAGAAAACGCTTATCCACATCATATGACAGAGCGACATTCTTTACCCTTATGAATGATCCGTCTGTAAATATCCGTTCACTTTGCATGGCAGTTACTGCCGCCAGGTAGGCATCGGTACTGGTGTTTTGCGTAAATTTTTGAATATTGGTTATATCACCCGGTTTTTGCCACCGCGACATTACATCAACAGAATAGTTGCTGATAGAACCGGGCGGAAGGCTAAATATGGTGTTATCATACGCTTTTTGTTTCACAAATTGCAAGTCGACCGTTAACTGAAAAGCCTTATATTGAAAAGTGTTAGAAAAGCCGCCATAAAACTTCTTGTCTAAACTAACCAGTGTTTGCTGATCTGTTACCTCTGTAGGTGTGGCAGTGGGGTTACCATTGGCATCGGCAAATGTATATATGCCGGTTTGCGGGTCAACGCCGAGGTATTTGTATACTTTAAGCACACTTAAAGGTTGCCCTATAACATACGTGTTGCTGTATGAGGATGTAGCCAGCCCCGGAAACGCAAGCAGCTTGTTTCTGGGTATGGAAATGTTAAAAGTCGTTTTCCAGTTAAAAACATCATTTTTGATATTGACCGAATTAGTGGAAAGTTCCCAACCCTGATTTCCAACTTTAGCCGGCAGGTTCTGGAATATTCCAGGAAAACCGGTTGTAGGCGCTAGCGAGAAATTAACTAACTGCGATGAGCTTTTGTTATTATACCATGTGGCATTCAGCAAGATACGGTCATTAAATAAGCCTATATCCAGGCCAGCTTCCAATTTGCGGGTAGTTTCCCATCCGTAATCCGGGTTGTATAATGACCGTGGCGAAAGCGGGTTTATCCCATCATAATGAAGGCCGGATACCGTTGCGCCGATAGCTGTTTTTACTGAAGTAGCGGTATAGGTATCCAGGTATTGATAATCACCTATCTGGTCGTTACCGGTAATACCGTATGATGTTCTAAGCTTTCCAAAACTTAGCCAGGGAAAAGTATTTTTTGCAAAATCTTCGTTGCTGAAAATCCAGCCGGCCCCCGCCGCACCAAAATTACCAAATTGCCTGCCGGGCCCAAACCTGCTAGAGCCATCCCGGCGGGCCGTGAGGTTAAGCAGGTATTTATCTTTATACGCATAGTTTATACGTGTAAAGGCTGCCAGGTATTTATATCTTCTGTAAGATGAAGATACAAAAGTGGTATTTGCTGCACTATAATCTTCCAGCAGGGCGTCGCTGCTAAAATCATCAGCAAAAATTGAATAGTACTGCGTGGTGATGTCCTGGTAGGTACCTCCCAGCAGGGCGGTAAGTTTACCTTGCCCAATTATTTTAACATATTCCAGCTGAGGAGCTATCTGCCAGCTATTTACCGTCCTGGAAACAAAAGAACTATTACCTGATGTTAACTGAAAAGATGGGTCCTGAATTGCCAGCGGAGATAGGCTAACTGTAGAGCTGTTAAGATCTGTATACCCAAAGGTGCTTTTAAGTTCAAAACCGGCGCCCAATTTATAGCTGATGGCGGCGTTGGATATCAAAGTTTTTGCCTGGATACGGTTGGTTGCACCAAGTGTGGCATAAGGATTAAAAATTGACGAATAAAAGTTATAACTACCGTCGGGATTTTTCAACTCGGGCAAATTGGGCGGTAAACTTGGAATGGCATATGAAATATCGTCAATAGCAAAATTACTATTGGCAACACTGTAGCTGCCGTTTAATGAAATATTGAACCGCTTATTCTTAGAAGCATTGGTAATGTTAAAATGTACTGATGGCCTGCTGTAGAAGTAACTTACCGGCATTGGGGGCGACTCGCGGTGTAAACCGGCGCTAATTAAAAAAGTTGTGTAAGCATCCCCGCCAGAAACCGATACCTGGGCGTCGGTAGTTAAACCTTGTTGCCCGTTGATCGCTTTATCCCAATTAGTATAACGATTAATATCCGAACCTGTTCCGTATCCCGTAAGGTCGGGGGCGTTAAACTCGTCGGGGGTGTCACCATCATTTTTAAATGCCTCCCGGCGCATTTCCAGGTATTGCTGTGTATTTAATAACTTATAACCATGCGCATGGTTATTTATACCATGATAAATATTGGCATTAACTTTAGTTAAACCTGCCTTGCCTCTTTTTGTAGTTACTAAAATTACGCCGTTTGCTCCTTTTGAGCCATAAATTGCGGTTGCGTCGGCATCTTTAAGCACACTCACACTTTCTATATCGCTGGGGTTAATGCCACTAAATGGATCTATACCAAACAAGTAATCATTTGTGCCGGTAATTTCAACACCATCTACTAAAAACAAGGGGTTGCTGCCACTATTAAGGCTGTTTACACCACGTATATGTATGGCCGAGTAACCAGTACCCGGCATACCGCTTACCTGCGAAATTTCTAACCCGGGCACATTTGATTGTAATGCTTGTAAAACATCAGCAACCGGCTGCCTTTTAATATCTTCGCTTTGTATAGTAGCTACCGAGCCAAGATTCATCCTTTTGGTTGTAGTTCCGTATGCTATTACCTGTATTTCATCAAGCTTGGAACTCGACGGTTCCATACGGACAGTGCCCATATCTGCTTTAGCAACAATTTCTTTCTTTACGTATCCGATATAGGATATTTCTAATATTGCACCATCGTCTACATTATCAAGCAAAAAGAAACCTTTTTCGTTGGTAATTACTGCTCTGCCTTTTACACTTACTGTAGCTCCGGCCAGTGGCTCTCCCTTGTCATTTACTATTATTCCCTTTACGGTTTTACTTACAAAAAAGTCTGTTATTTTGTTAAAAAGCGATTTTTCTGTTCTTATCAGTACCACGCTTTTTTGTACAATTTTAAAGCTTAATGGTAAATCTTTCAGGCAAACAGATAGTGCATCTTTAAGTGATCCATCTTTTAACTGGATACTCACTTTATTATCACCCATATCCCCGGTATCATAAAAAAAAGTATAACCGCTTTGCTGAGTGATTTTTTTGAGTACGGTTTTTAATGACGTATTGTGTTCATTCAGACTGATCTGGCTATAGGTTGCTGCACTCGCATGCAACAGTGTCACCATCAATAAAAGTCCTGTTATTTTCATTGCCAAAAATAAATGAGGGGGGCGGGCAGCCTTTAGCAGGCCCCAATTAAAGACACATAAATTCATTACATTTGTAAAGTTTGGGTTAATACTCTTAATATTGACAGACAATTTTTTACCCGTTTAGCGGGTGGGTTAACTCAGCTATTTGCCGCAGGAGTAGTTCGAAGTACTTCTGCGGTTTTTGCTTTTGTTACCTTTTAAGTTGATGATGGTAATGCTTTAAATCATAGGCCTTGTTTTAATAATTAATATTATGGTAATACAGTTATTTTTTTTCCGTTAACTATAAAATGCACATTGCTATATCCCAGTAATTCAACTGCCTGCGAAAACGTCATGTTCTTATGTATATCACCAGAAAATGACCTTTCTTTAGTTTTTCCGGTAAAGTAAACATCAACATCATACCATCGGGCAAATTGCTGCATGACTTCTTTTATATCCGCATTTTCGAAATGAAAAATGCCGTTTTTCCAGGCAATTGCACCTTGTGCATCTACATCAATAGCTTTTAAGCGGGTATCTGCACCGGTAACCAGGGCTTGTTGTCCCGGGGTAAGCAATACGGATTCATCATTAAGGGCTACTTTAACACTGCCTTGAACCAGGGTGGTACGCATGATTTGGTTATCATAAGCATTAATATTAAAATGCGTACCCAAAACTTCTACGGTTTGATTTTTTGCCACTACGCGAAATGGTTTTTTGTTATCATGAGCTATTTCAAAATAAGCCTCGCCCTTTAAGAACACACGCCTTTCATTACTGGTAAAAACTACCGGGAAACGAATAGACGAGCCTGAATTTAATACAACAATACTGGAGTCTGCCAGCTTAACGGTAAACTGCCCCCCTTTAGGGACACTTATAGTATTAGTTTGCGTATCTGCCAACCCCGGATTTGCACCGCCTGTGACATTATAGGTAATTTCCCCTTTGTCTGTTTTTGTGATGCGGGTATTTCCCTGCATAGCAAAAATACCTGAAGCAGCATTTGTCAGAATAACTGTCGATCCGTCGGAAAGGGTTAGTAAAGCCTTTGATGTTCCGGGATTGATATCTTTTGAATTAGAAACGTATTGAATTGCTTTGCTTTGACTTCGGTACCTGTAAATTAACAATGCTGTAATTGCAATCAATAAAACGGAGGCTGCAATTGCTAAACGCTTCTTTAATAATGAAAAAAGTGGCCGGGATGGCCTGTCATATAAGTCCATCTTTTTCTGCAAACCATGCTTTATCTGTAATTTTAAATCTTCTTTTTCAACTGCATTAAGCTGATCCAATGCATTCAATTTGCCATTGAACAACTGATAGTAGGAATTTAGAAATGCAACTTCTTCATCGGAGGCAATTCCACGATCATATTTGTCAAGAAGAACTAAAAAATAGGACCTGTCCATAAATTTTGACCACGTTTTATCTACATGACCCAAAAAATAGAAAAAGTCCCACCAAAAATTAAATAAAAATAAATTTTCACTTCAGTTACACGATGGAACAGCGGATAAAAGGACATTTAAGCCCGGAAATGAAGATATAATAAGATAAGAAAGGTCAGTGACGCTCTTAATTGGATTACAGCTTTTCCCAATTGATTCTGAACAGTTTTTCTTGCAATGCCCAACTCCTGTGATATTTCGATGGTCGACATATCCTCTTGGTACCGCATCCTGAATATCCGTTGTCGACCTTCTGGCAACGTGTTTATTAGGCTCTCATAGGCTTTCATAAATTCCTGATGCAGTATCTCCGTATCGGCTTCATCCCTCAATCCTTTTAAATCGGCCAGCAGATCAGCGATCGGTGTAAACTTTTGTTGGCTCTTCATCCATTTAAGCACCTTATTTTTCACTGCTGTATGGAGATAGGCAGGTAAATTGTCAATAGTTATTTCGTCGCGTTTAAGCCAGATATGCAAAAACACATCTTGAGTAATATCTTTCGCCTGATCCGGATTTTCAATGCGTTTATATGTTGCTGAAAAGACGGGCTCCCAATGCTTTTCGTAAAGGATGTCAAAGGCCAATTTATTTCCCTCTTTTAACTCAGAAAGTAAATATTTATCGGACAGATCCTCGAATCCTTTGCTCATTAATCAGTGGTTTAACCAAATTTATGAAAATATTTCGTAAATGTGACGGGGCAACCCGGGAGGAGCCATCTGAACTCATGATTATAAAACTTTAAACCCTCATGCGTATTTTTTTATATTCAAGTCCATTGATTCGTCATTTCCTGAAAAATAAAGAAAATGTTCCGCCGATCCAACATGCGCCAATTAAATTGGCTGAAGTAGGAACTTGTGTTTAGTATTTCCAGTATACGAGATCTTAGCTCACTCATCACCAGTTCTTTTTCGTCAGAGTCCTTTTTTAAGAAAACCTACATTTACCTAACGATCTCAAATCGACGCAGTCAATATCATTTATTCGTATCCCATATCACAATGTTCACAACTATAACCAGCCGGGTAACTTTCATATTTGAAATAGCCATTCATCGCTTCAGTATAGTGATCTGTAAATAAATAATGTTGACCGGTAAGCGCTTCGCAGCCGGGGCAGGTGTTTGACATGTAAGTTGCACCGGCCGTTTTACTATAATTATTTCTGATCAGCGCACCTTTACTATTGGCAAAAGCTATTTCATCAGCGCTGAAGTGCTCCGGGCCAGGATAATAGCCGTTACAATCCATCAGTGCTACTTTCATTCGGCCCTTGCATTTCCAGCATTTCGATTCGATGACGACCATGCTTTTCGTTCCTTGGTACCCCCCACATTTTTTGCAGCGGGGATTCAGGCAGGCATTGACAAAAAGCGGCTTACTGATGGATTCCAGCGCATCGGGTTCACGATCAACCGGCAGGCTGATCTGCAAGTAAATAATGCTCTTCTCCTGAAAAGTACTGGCTAATTCCAAATTGGGTTTCTTGTTCTTAGAGATATTGATTATCGCAAATGGCTTACCATTCTCATCTTCAAGACTGATACTGTTGGGCTCTCCGTCAACAACTGCGACCGCATGAACTTTTTTAAACAGGTTACCACTATGCTTATCATAACAATGGGCACAGGCCCACGAGATCGGCAACGGTTTTTTGTGTGCGACATGATCTTCGAAAACAGAGATTAACGCTTGCCTGAAGGATTGGCTGACAGAGGGCATTGTATAATGATTAAGATCGTTAATTACTTAATGGCATCTAAATAAGCCGGATCATGCTGGCCGTTCCATTGCTTAATAAAATGATAAGCTATCCAGCCAACAGCTTCCGCGATATCTGTTTCCACCTCGTTTGTGTTATGGCAAAAACCGATATCATGCAAATATTCATGGCTTAAATGAACACCATAAGCAGCGGCGAAGGGCAGTTCAGCCGCCATATCACAATTTATATTTTCAAAGTAGGAATGGATAATATCACTACCCGGATTGGTAAAACCTAAACCGAAACAACTATTCTCTTTTGGTGGTTTACGATATATTGGCTTCTTACCGACAGGTTCCATAATAAGGTTAAGAGAAACCCGTTGTTTTTTATAAAGCATATCAAGAATCACACGCCCGGTGATACTGTCCTTGCGATTACCGTCATTGGAATACCCCCGGCAATAATTAGAGGCGGGAAAAATAAGCCGACTAATAGAATCCTGAAATGCCTTGGAACTTAACAGTAAACTGGCAATCCGCAACGCCTTATCTGCCACATCGTTGGTAACAGCCGAAACTTTCGTCTGAATATTATCCTTCCGGGTTAAGGTGACTTGTTGGTAAGGCGATTGGGCTGAACCCACAAAGCTGATCAGTGATAAGAAAAGTGTGGCTATATATTTCACGTTGGATAAGGTTTAAGCAATAATACCAAAAAACTGAGTATTAATGGAAAATCTCGAACTCTTTTATAGATGGATTTTAAGCGTATAACTGGTTAATTTACTCCTCTAAAGTCCCGCAAGTAGAACAGCATCGAATTCTTTAAGCGGTGTAATAAAGGACACACCTGATGCCGGGCGTACCCGTAAGTATATTAATATCAATAATTTATATTAAATACTCGAAACGTTTTGTGAGTTTTCAGGGCTTAACCCTAAAACTTCCAAGGCCTGTAATTTACTCGATTGTAAGGTTATTCAGTTTATGAATTCTTTAATAGCTGTATATTCTTCGTCGCTTATTGAACGTATATTACTCAACTCAGCGTTGCCTCTCAATGGGCCCAATGTAAAGGATTCATTTATCAATGATAAATTAGCCAGTTGGTTTTCAATTAAATTCCTCTTAATATAAATTCAATGTGCCATGAAGCACGGTGAACCATGCCCACAATGGATAACCGCGTTCGTTCATATTTCTTTTAGCTGGTGCTGATAGTGTATATTATTAAAAAAAGCCCCAATCCAATTGAACTGAGACTTTTTTATAAATGAAAAATATTTATCTGAACATTTCCCGGTAGACCTTCCCATCAGTTGCGGGAAGGACAACGCCGGTCATCTTACTGATAAAAGGCGCAATATCCACCATATTCATGACCGGGATGACGGTACCCTTTTTAAGGCCGGGGCCGAAAGCGACAAAGCCTGTCTGGATCTGTTTATGATCCGGGTAAAAGCCATGGGTACCTTTTACTTTATTGAACTTTTGAATCAGTGTTTCAGTGCCGTTACCTATTGTTGTACCATTTAAGCCGCTGATCGCAAGCTGCACGTTAGGGTCGGCACCCACTTGATCAAGGCTGGCCTTATTGATGACCTGGTAATATTGTTTGATCGAATCCGGTTGTTGCGCTAAAATCGCTGTTACTTTGCCCAAGGTAGCTTTGTCATTCTTATCCTTCATTTGCAGGAACGATGAACCACCGGACGAATGGAACTGTGCTTTCCAGTTACCCGTTTTAACATCGGTAATTAAACCAGCCTGTTTCAACAATACATTCGGGTTAAAGCTACGGTAGATATTCTCAAAACCGTGGTCCCCCAAAACGATAATCAAAGTACTGTCCGCGATTTTGGCGCGGTTTACCGCTTCAACCAAAGTTTTGATAGCCCTGTCTGCCCCTGCTACGGATGCCTTAACCATATAGTGGTCGCGGCCGTTTTCATGTTCGTAGTGATCTGTACAGGCCAGGTGAAGCGCGGTGAAATTTGGCTTATACTTTTTAATGATATAACCGGTCATACGGGCAACGTTTTCATCCTGTATCAACTCATCGTTGTTAGCGTTAAGGTCATTAGCCTCCAGCGCACCTGTTGCATTATCCTGTACTTCTTTCCATAAGGTTAAAGGATGTGTGGCGGCCGCCGTGTATTCTCTTGCATCGCTCATATCTTTATAATTCCAGTACTCAGGTATCCTGTAATCGATAGGCGCGTTTAACGTGACGGGCCAGCGCACACAAGCTGTAGTTTTGCCTGCTTTGTGCATGGCATCCCAAAGTGTTGGCGATTTGATCAGGCTATAATCCCAAAGCCATTTCCCGGTTGCGCCCTCGGGCTCAAACGGTGTATTGTAATAAATGCCATGCTTTGCCGGGGTTACGCCGGTGATCATGGTGGTATGATCCGGGTAGGTTACCGACGGGAACACAGGGTTTAACCCCTGTGCTGCAACGCCGTTCTTCATTAATTCCCTTACCGTAGGCATCGCGTAGTTAACGCTATCCAGGTAAAACTCCGGCCTGAAGCCATCTATGGTTACCAATATCACATATTTCGCCTGTGGGGTCTGAGCAATGGCATTCTCTTTTAAACCCAATACCGCGGCAAGCGCTATCAGTGTGCTGTATATATTTTTTTTCATCGTTGTTTTATTAAAATCCGTAACGTAAACCTAACTGGAACTGGTAAGGGTTACCGCTTAAGTTTGATACACCTGCATTCGTATTAACTGTATAAACGTACTGTTGCTTAACAGGGTCAAAGCTTTTGATATTGTAGATAGAAGTTGCACCGAGGTTATGGTTCACACCCCAGTTTTTATTTAGCAAGTTGCTCACGTTAAACAAATCGACTGATAATTCAATAAACTGCTTTTTGTAAATCGCAAGCTTTTTGATCAGCCTTAAATCAACCACACCGTAAAATGGGTTAGTGCCACCATTACGTTCGGCCATTTTACCAAAGCTGTTACGGATGTAGTCTTTCATGCCTTTTTCAACTTTAGGATTGTTCAGGATAGCGTTGATACCATCTTTAAGATATTGCGGAGTAGAAGCAGCATTAGGATCATAAATGTAAGCAAGGTCATTACTCGCCACAAAGTCGCCGTTCACGTTTCCGTTTACAAATAAGGAGTAACGGGTACCGCTTAAGCCGGAGAACCTGACACCTGCACTAAAACCATGGAAAGTTGGTGAGCTACCGTAAGCCACAATTTTGCTTCTGAACTGGTTATCAGAATAGCTCATGCCGCCCAGGTTACGCGGATCATCTTTCACGTATTGTACCAGTGTAGCGGTGTTGGCTACGTTGCCGTTATATGACGTGTTGTCTTTAGTCTGGTTCCAGGTATATGATACCGAGATTTCGCCCTGTTTATAGTACTTGTAATCGGCATCAAAAACAAATGCCATCTGATTTACCTTACCAACGCTTTGCAGTTCTAACACGCGGCCAACTTCAGTCGTTTTCCTGCCCTGTGTCCAGTCAACCGTACCATCTGCTTTAATGGTGCTCGCAGGCACGTACACACCCCTGTTATCTTCTGCGGCAATGCGAAAGAACGGCTGGTCAACCATGTTTTTATCCAGGTAAGTATAGTTGTTGCGGCCTAAGCTTAAATATCCGCTTGCAGTAACCCGGAAGTTTTGCGCAAAAAAGTGAGAGTACGAGATGTTGGCTTTATAAACAACCGGTACTTTGGCGTCTTTACCGTTCATATTAATGGTTGCCAATTTTTGTATCGCGGGGTTAGTAAGCAGATCCAAACCCGGTGCGGTTGAAGGAGCGGCTCGGTAACCCGGGAAGTTTGGCGTTGGTATCAAAGCAGGGTTTGTAATATCTACACCTACAATGTGCGAACCATCAAACAGCATGTTGTTGATCATCGAGTACGGGTTTAACGCTGAACCTAAGATACCACCACCTAAGCGGATAATGTCTTTACCATTCTGGCCTACGTCCCATGTGGCCTGTATCCTTGGCTGCACCTGAAAGGTTGCCAGTTTATTAGCAGTATTTAAACCAAGTGTATTATAAACAACCTGGTTAAAGTTTGCCTGGTCAAGGTAAGTAGTGTAATCTGCACGGATACCGGCAGTCAGGTCAAAACCCGGGAATAAGGTGGTTTGTACCTGTGCGTATAAGTTTGGCGCAAGTATGTTAAACTTTATATTCCTGTCCGACGATGTGTAGATATCCCTTGCATAACGGTAGGGAGTAAGGTTATCGAAATTGGTTAAACCGCCGTTAAAGTAAAAACGACCGTTTATTTCGCTACCATAAATCGAATTTTGATTAGTGAAAGTTAAACCACCCCCAAAAGTAAAGTTATATTTCCCTTTTGTCCAGTAAACGTTATCAGTTAATTGGGCAACATTATTATTGAAATAATCGCCACCGTAACGTTGACCGCCTAATTGTATCGCTGTTGAATAGGTTGAGCCATTGGCTGCTACAGATGGTATATTTTGTACAATAGCACGCGGAATATTATCCTCCGGCAACTGGCTGTTCGCGAACAGCTTGTTATACTCCCAGTAATGCTGAACTTTTAACTCGTTTGTTAAATTGGGGCTGAGGATCGTACGTAACGATGCCATTACGCTGTTGTTTAAACTTTTACGACTGCTGTATACCTCGTAAATATTGATTGCTGTATTATCACCGTCCGACTGGTTATCCATATCGTAAATAAAGTTATCACGTATGGTAAACAAGTTCTTAGGGTTTATCTGCCAGTCGATACGGGCGAAAGCCGCATGGGTATTTTTGAATTTATCAAATTGGCCAAATTGCGGCGAATTCGCCACGCCGTATTTGTTCCGGGCGATGGTTAAAAAGTTATCTAAAGTAGCCTGGGTTACGTTAAACCGCTTTTCATCATCTGCCGACTGGATGTTGGCAATGTACAATGGCCTTGAATCAGCCTGATGATCCCACGCAATAAAGAATTGTGCCTTATCTTTTACAATCGGGCCACCCAAAGAGAACCCGTACTGGTACGTAGAAAAAGCCTGGTTACGTTTTAACCCGTTTAATCCAAACGGACTTGACAGCCAGTTGGCACGCGCATAAGTAAATGCACTACCGGATAGTTCGTTGGTACCCGATTTGGTTACCGTGCTGATGGTACCGCCACCTGCGTTACCATAGGTAACATCGTACTGGTTGGTTACCACCTGGAACTCCCTTACTGCTTCCAACGATATGGAGTAAGCACCTGTTGGCTGGCCGCCGGAAATGGTCCCCCTCGCTGCCATACCATCAATGGTATAGTTGGTTGCCGAGGCTAACTGCCCGCTTAGGCTGCTGCCCGCGCTTAAGGGCGACAGATCTGCCAGCGAGGTGAAGTTACGGCCGTTTACCGGCAGCTTCGCAATATCTTTGGCAGTAACGGCTGTCGAAGAGCCAATATTCTCCACCCTGTTGCGAACCGTAGCTGACCTGATCTCCACCACATTCAGCTCATTTACTTTTTGTTCCATTGTGAACGAAACCTGTAGCAGGTCGCCCTGATTAAGCGAATACCCGGTTTGTTTTTGCGAGGACATGCCCATCGCATCCACGGTGATGCTGTAGGGGCTGCCCAGCGGCAATTCTTTTAGCAGAAATACCCCATTTACATTCGAGCTTGTTTTTATCGTAAAACCTGTAGATTCATTTTTGACAGTAATGGTGGCGGAAGGCAATGGAGTACCGCCCGGGCTGGTGATTTTACCGGAAATCCCGGCAAGATTGGTTTGGGCAAATAAGGCGGTCATGCAACATAAATGGAAGAGGCATGCGAGCCACACGGTTCTGGATAAACTTTTTTTCATAGTTAATATCGTTTGGTTTTTATAAGGCGCAAAAGTGCCTGCCGTATGTTAACTGCGAAGTGTCCGTTGATTATCGTTACGTAGCTATTTGATTAATTTTAGATTAAATTTACCCTTAATGATAATTTTTAGTTAATAATAATACCTCTCTATTTTTCTGCGAACGGTTTAACTCCTGAATCTTCAGATGAGTAACAGCGGTACGAAAGTCTTTATACTCTGTCGTATACGATCTGTATTCAAAATTAACCCGCACCCTGACTGATGTAAAGCACGCATGTTAAGAAATAACTACTGTCAGTAACCCGGCTGATGCGCAAGCCTCATAGGTTGATTTGGGTTATTGAAGATTCGGCGGGCATCCAAATAGAAACGCCCCCTTTCCCAAAACACTAAAGGGGGCGTTATTAAGACTTTCCTCGTCTTAAGTTACCGCAAATATACCGACTTTTTGCAGAACATTTTTATGCTGTATAGCCTGTAAAATAGCATTTCAACCGAGCTGACTGGGGTTAAAAACCTGCGTTTCCCCGGTGGATACAGCAATCTCCATGATCCTTTTCAAACCATGTGGAATTACTGAAAGGTCGCTTCCCGAAAGCGCGAAAGTTTCTTCCAGCAATTCCCCTTCTTCATTTTCTTTTTCAACTATCATTAAAAAATCTGTTGCTATGGAGCAATATAAATGCAGGTTAGCGTCATGCCTGCTATATTCATCGAACGACAGGATCGAAAACGTTTGGTTGTCTACGTCAGTCAAACCGATCGACAGATCACCTTCTTTGATCTTAAGAAGGATCAATTTTCCCAATACTTCAAGCTGGGCTGGGTTAATTGGCGTAATTGGCATATGCAATGTGTACATGTGGTCAATGTATTTTCCAGAGGACTTATTTAGTTCGTATATTCACTTTCCCTTGATTATTCAAAGGTGATATATGCAAAAGTTACAAGAAATCGAACAAAAGCTAAGTACTATAAATGACGCCGTATTTCAAAATATATGCGATGATATATTGTTTGCAATTGAACGCGGCTTCGATAACCTTGACCGGACGGGAAGCCAGTCCGGTAAGCAAAAGACCGTTAAAGGCACACCTGATGCATATTTCACCTATCCCAACGGACGATATGTTTTCGTTGAATATACCACAAAAGAAAAAAAGGACAGCGCGGCTGCGTTCCTGAAAAAGATCATCGCAGATATCGACAAATGCACGGATGAGGCCGCTACCGGCATCCCTGTCGAGGATATCGTAAAAATTATTTATTGCCATAACTCAAGACTTACCACCAAAGAAACAAAAAGACTGCTCGATCACTGCCGGGGTAAAGGTGTCCGCTTGGAATTAAAAGGCATTGACCAGTTAGCCCTTTTATTACTGGGGCGTGCAGCCCATACGGCAAGGCTCTTCCTGGGTATATCCATTGACACGGCACAAATTCTGCCATTAAGTACGTTCGTAAAAGAATATGAATCATCCGGGCTGGCTACGGTACTCAGCAACAGTTTTATCGGGCGCGAAACGGAGCTCCAGGACCTTCTTCGAATGGTTACGGGGCACCAGATCACTATTCTTACCGGCGCCCCGGGAACGGGGAAGACACGGCTCGCTGTCGCTATGCTGGAAATGCTCAGGACAGAAAGGCCGGAGACCATAGTTTATTGCATATCCAATAAGGACGCCCCGCTTTATGAAGATCTGCGGACGCATTTGCACAGCGACAATCATGTTGTACTTTTCATTGATGATGCGAACCGCCAGTCCGGTAATATGCGCAGTATCCTGGCAATGCTAAAAGAAACACGCAACGGCTCCCTCCGGGTCATAGCCACGGTAAGAGATTATGCTTACCAGCAACTGTCAGATACCTGCGCAGAATTTAAAACCGATAGTATGATCCTGAAGAAGCCCGAAGATGAATTGCTTATTGAGATCTTAAAAAGTAAAGATTTTAATATACAAAACGGCCGTTTCATCAAGAGGATATTGGAAATAGCCGACGGAAATCCCCGTCTGACGATCATGGCAGCGAATGTGGCCTTGAAAACCCAGGACCTGATGCAGCTGCATGATGCTTCTGAGATCTATGACCGGTACTTCCACCAGGCCATTCCCGACAAGCAGCTCTTCAAGGACAGCGCTTTATTAAAAAGTCTTGGATTACTTGCTTTTTTTCATGCTATCGACCTGACCGATCAGAACCATATAGAACGGATGCTATCTGTAGCCGGCCTTGACCTCCCCGCTTTTCACGGTGCAGCAGAACGGCTTGAGCGGATGGAACTGGTAGAATCCAATGCGGACTACAGTATCATCAAGATCGCCGAGCAGGTGCTTGGCACCTTCTTTTTTTACAAGGTTTTTTTAAAAGATAAGCTGATAGATTTCGGCTCGTTACTTGGTCAATTTTTTGAAACGCATAAGAGCAGGGTAAAAGATATGGTGATCCCGGCCAATAATATATTTGGGTATGAACAGGTAATGACCCGGATCAATCCTTCTTTAGACGATTACTGGAAGAAAAACAACCGGGCCGAATCGAAGGCACTGCTTTTCTTAGAGACCTTTTGGCATTACCGTTCAGAAAATGTATTCGATTATGTGTGGGAATATGTTAAAGGTCTGCCAGATGCCGGACAGATTTTTGAGCTGAATGAAGACCCCAAGCCCTCCCTGGACAAAACGGACAAATTACTCGAACTCCTTTTCAATTACTTCAGTTACGAACTCCCCCAAAAGGATACGGCACTTGAGCTGAGTTTAGAGTACGTTAAAAAAGTACCCGGGCAATTTACGCCGCTGATCAAGGCATTAAAGGGAAAATTCGCACCTAATTATGATGATCAGGATCATAAATTCATTCGCCAGCGAAAGCTGATTGACCTGTTGAACGGTCATTTTGAAGAACCTTTATACCGCAAAACATTCTATCTGATCGCCCCGGAATTTTTGAAGATGGCGTTCCAGGTCTATGTTCCGCAACGTAAGAAAAACTCGGTTGGGCTGTCTCAATTCACCCTTCCTGCCTCAACTGCTACCGTAAATTTCCGAAAAAAGATCTGGCTGACCATACTAAAATATTTCCACAGGAACCGTGCTGCATCCGTAAACTTTTTTGATGACTACCTCACAATTTCTCCCGACTGGGAGCCAACGATCATGCTGTTGGATGTACCCTATGTTACCCGGTTATTGTCCCGGTTTAAACCCACAGAATTTTACGAGTGCTATCTGGTCCGCCGTGCAGTATGGTGGTTCAATAGAAAAGGCGCCGGTACGTTAGAGTTGAGCGCATTAAAAGAAAAGTTTTATAATCTTGTCTATCAACAATACAGGATCATGAGTCTGGACTGGGTGAGGGAGCGGGACGATCACGAATTTGAGGACCATAACGCCTATGCTGCCTATAAGGACGAAGAATTGAAAAACAGTTACCGGTTCAAAGACATCAGCGATTTCAAGGCATTTTATGACCGTTATATTTTTCTTCATGACTGGTCGCAAACACGGCGCAGGCACCATAATTTTGCGGAATCCGTTGACGTTATACTGAATGCTGTATACCTTTGCCAACCCGGGCTCGGGCTCCAAATACTTTCACATATTATCAAAGCCGGCAATCCCAGCAGCTTAAATCCGTATCGGCTTTTACAGTCTTTTTTTGAGAATAGTGAAAGAAAGGCCCAATTCGCTTATAAAGAGCTGCTGGATGGTGCTCAAATGCAGGAACATCTTTCCTGGACAATGGCTTACTACTACTATCTACAGGACAGGTATATCAGCAAAACGACGATCAGGGCGCTTCTACAAGATCTCCGGGCAGCCAGTCAGAACTTTCATTGGTTCAACTGGGAGCTACTGGAGCGTTATTTAAAACATGATAAAAAAACGTTTTTAAAAATATTGAAGATTATTGTCGATAAAGTAGAAAAAACACGCCTCCACTGGCGCGCGGACCAGCATTTATGGCTCAACTATATGGACTATCTTACATCTGACAAAACGTTAATGGAAAAAGCCTACCTGGTCGAAGATGCACTGCTGGATCATTTCGACTTTGACTGCCGTGCACTGTTTTTACTGGTTGATCATGATAAAACCTTCCTGGGCAGGTATATCGAACAGGTATGTGGCGAGAATACCTATTACGTTTCCGGCCGCGAATACAGCCATTTAAATAGCATATGGCAATATGATTACGCCGAAAACCTGCTCGAAAACGCGTTCATCATGATCGAGGGTAAAGGTTTGCAAACTTACGAAGACAGTTTTTTTACCGCTTTTTTCTCCGGCATTTATGATCAGCGTCAGCAACGCGCGGTTAAGTTTATCAAAGGCATTATCAAAAAGTATCATCAGCGGGAGCTCATCATGGATATTGTCAGGGATATAGCGATTTCTGCGCTGCCTGCATTCAAAAATGATTTCATACGCCAGTTTCTCGCGGTTAACGACGACCTTGATGATTTCAAAGCCACGAATTGGGTTGAATCCTCACTTAGCGGTTCGGGGAGGGTCAATTTCAACCTGATCAGGATGGGGCGCTGGCAAGAGGTCCTGGACATCCTACACGAGATCACTAAGCGTGCCTACAGATATGCTGGTCACAAAGTTTATGTGATCTCCTATATCAACTATTATCAAAAACAGGCTGTTCTGGAAGATAGAAGCAACTTTATGCGGGACTAAACAGCATGACAGACCATACATATACCTGGTGTTGGGGTAAGCCGCGACGGCGATAAATAAAAGTGTCTGATCAGTTAGCCCAATCGTTATATCGAAAATGACACCTGCTATCCTCGCTATCGGCATAAACCGGCTGTTGCCTTATATCAAAATGATTAAAAACTCTTTGCGGGGCAAAAAAATAAAGGCCTTATGCATTTTAATAAATAAGGAATTTTTGATAAATCTTCCTTATTTTAGCCTAAAACCAAACCTGATGAGCATCAATATCAAAGCCTTAAATGTCGGAGACGGCGATTGCATTATCCTCACAATCAGTAATGCTAAAGGCAGCAAAGTCGTCCTCATCGACGGCGGAGATAACAAATCAACCGTAACAAGTACTGTCTTAGACCAGTTAGCGGCGGCACTTAAGGCCGCGGGCAGGGAAGCGCCTGACCTGGTTGTCTGTACGCATTATGATGATGATCATATCTGGGGGCTGATTAAAGTCGCTGAGCAGTATGGCGCTGCGATCGGTGAATGCTGGGTGCTCCGGCCGCCTGAAGAATATGGAAATTTTATCCGGACACTTGAAAGCGCAGTATTGCAAAAGAATACGGTAGTTGATCCGATGCGAACAGAATCCATGGCCCTGGTAGCGGGCATGAAACAGGATCCATTGGTCGAAGAAGAGGCAAAATTCCTTATTGAATCTTACAATAGTTTACAAATATTCCTTGATCGGTTATCCGGCGTTAAAATCACGGAGCCGTTTGCAGAAAAAGGTACCCATTTGGATGGCTTCCCGGGTTTTAAGGCTGTTGGCCCTCCCGAATCTTTTTACCAGCGCTTTTTAAAAACTCACACATCAAAACAGGCGCAACTGAGTCCCGACTTTTTATTCGGCGAAATGAGCGCTCACCGGAAAGCTGAACAAGAACTGTTAACCGAAAAAGCTTCAGGAAAAGAGGCGGTAACAAATCCTTGTGATAAGCTTGGTAAAAAATCCATCAGTAAGGTATCCGCTGTAAATATGGTGAGCATCATTTGTACGTACGAAGAAAATGGCCGAACTTACCTCTTCCCGGGTGACGCTGGTATAGAATCTTTCGAGGCCATACCCGGTTTTCAAAAATCTTTGAAGGACCTGGAATTCATGATGGTCCAGCACCACGGCGCGCTATACAATATCTCGTCCGAACTGATCGGCCTGTTCAATCCCCGTACCGCTTTCGTTTCTGCCAAAGGTAAATTAGAAAGTGGTGTGGTTAAACGCCCGCACCCGGATGTGATGGCTTGCTTTAAAGCGCATGGTATCGAAGTGCACCGTACACAGGATTGTGAAAATTACCTGGAATATACGGAGGCACAGCAGGTGGCCGTCCACTAATAAATTCATTTTGATATTTATCGATCAAGATCTTTTTCACGTTTTCAGCAATTACGCTGATTGGCAATATCGTCAAAATTACCCTTTCCGGACAAACGGGTAAAATGCGATGAACCGGCGGATCGCTGATGGTGAGAACCGGACGGTATTCGTTTTTTTTAGATAAATACGTGTCACCTAACCGCGCTACCGGTGCCAATACCTTCAACAAATGGGTACTTATGCTCTAATTACGCCCCTCTTCTGGAACCTGTTGAGCGCTCATGTGCTTCGATTTAAATCGTTTCAAACTAGTGTTGTAAAGTAAATTGTCCGGCGATCTGAAGGTATTTTAACCCGATTATGCTAAAAAGAACAGGGTTAAAACACCTTCTGTAAACGCCTCCCTAAAATTATTGGCGGGCAAACCTTTTAGTGATATTAATTTGCCTTTAATGCCATATCAATTTTAGCTGGTGTAGCATCATCAGTAGGCCTTGGAGCATCATTATCAAATATTTTTCCATCTTTCCCAATAATTACATAACGCGGTATTCCACCAATATTAAATGCTTTAACGATCGCGTTATCGCGGTTAAATCCACCCGAAAACAAGTGGGCACCCTCAATGTGATCCTCGGCTATCGCTTTTTTTGCCAATTCCATCCGTTCATCCATATTGATATATAAAAATACGATGTCTTTATTATCAGCATACTTTTTGTGCAATTTAGGCGCGCCCATTTTCATTTGGGCACGGCAAGGGCTGCACCAGCTTGCCCAAAAATCCATATAAATAACCTTACCGTAAAAATCTTTCAGCGTAACGTCTTTACCATCAACATCCTTTAAAGTAAAGGGAGGCGGCGTTTGGCCGGCAGCTAGTCTGATCGTTGAATTATATACATCCTCTACTGATTTAACATCCGCGGGTGTTATTTGTGCACTATATGTTTTTAAATACTCATCATACAATGGCTTTACTGTTGAAGCATCTTTTACAGCCTGCAGCCTGCCAATGATCTCATTTTTAAGTGCCTGGGCACGCGTCTTCCCGGTATAATTTTTTTCGATCTGGCGGTATTTATACATAAATACCTCTTCCGGTGTTAAAATACTGTCGGGCTTGCCGCTGTTAATTTTATACTTAAGTTCGTAAAACCCCGGCAAGCTGGCAAACATTGTACTCTGATATTCTTCATTATTAAGTAGTTTATCATCAAATTTCACCTCTTTTTCCAAATCCCAATAATTAGCCGGTACTGTTTCTGCCAGGCTTTTTTTATTATACCTTTTAAACCAAAAAGGCACATCCAGCTTAAAACCCAGGTACTGGTAAGAAATTGATGCATACTGATCTTTATAAAAACCAGGGGTAACTGTTTTTTTATAAGCTTCTAGTATGGGGAATGCCTTACTAAACATGGTATCAAATTGCACCCCGAGCCCCTCGGGTTTATTCTGAATCTCTTTGATACTCCTGAATGAACCCGACAGCGAATTATATATCTTATAAAAAGCTATTTCATTTGCTGCTCCTTTCCCGGTAAATACCGGCATCTTTTTATCAAACCTGGATTTAACGGTGATGTTATCCCCTTTTTCCAGGTAAACGATGATACGGCTTTTCTTAGGGATGGAAAGATTGATTCTTTTTGGAAACTCCCCGGTATAATTAAAAATATACTTTCCGTTTACCGGCGTTTTTGCAAACGTAACCTTACTACCATCTACCATCACCAGCGTATCTACTTTTAAAGGAGTAATATCTACTGTAATAGTTGTTTTTTTTGCCTGGCTAAATGCGGCACAAGTGATAACAAGCAATGCTAACATTGCAGCCATTCTTTTAATGATCATATCTGTTTTTTTTAGTTTCTTAATAAAATATATCAGCTACTGTTAATAGCCCGGGTTTTGAGTTAAATTTTTGTTAACGCTTAGCTGGTCCCCCGGAATGGGGAATAAGACATCGGTAGCCTGCCAAAAATCGCCTTTTAGCGCAGGCAAAACTTCTTCGGCACGTGATTTCGATGGATCTGTAAACCCGGGGGTGCGTTTCAGGTCAAACCAGCGGTGTGTATATTCGGCAAACAGCTCTACTTTACGCTCCTGCTCAATGGCTTTCAACATAGCCGCTTTATCGAGGTTTAGTTTGGCGGTTAGCCCGGCACGTGTTCTTATTATATTAAGATCAGCTTCGGCACCGGTTGTACCTGTCAGTTTATTTTGATTAGCCCGCGCTTCCGCGCGTATCAGGTAAATTTCTGCCAGGCGCATCAGTATGGTGTACTCATCACCCGTGCCGAATGGGACTTTATATTTATTAACGTAGGTAATGCCATTGTCGTTTTTGGCGGTCCAGTTGGTTTTACGCGCATCATCTGCTCCAAGTGCCGTTTTTTCGAAGGCCTGCTCAAAGCCGTCGCGCAAATAAAACACCGGGTTCACAGCGGGCTCCGGCAGGAAAAAGTATGGCGTAATACTGCTGGTACCCGTTTGCGTGTAAAGTTGCAATATGGTTTCGTTACTGTTTGTTTTGAAAGTATTTGCAGGCGCTGCCAGGCTGTAAACGCCGGAGCCAATTACTTCGGTCGCTTCACTTTCTGCTTTTGCCCAATCTTTTTGATATAAATAGGCCCGGGCCAGCAACGCCGATACTGCATATTGATTTACACGCGCACGATCGGTGGATGGATAAGCAGGTTTTAAAAGAGACTTAGCCTGTTGCAGATCTGCAAAAATCTGTGCCCAAACCTGCTCCGGAGTACTTCGCGGCAGCAGGGCATTGGCAGTTTCGACCGGCGACAATGCCAAAGGTACGCCGCCATATAAGTTAACCAGGTTAAAGTACATGTAAGCACGCATAAAAAGGGTTTCACCAGATAATTGACTTTTCACTGCCGGGCTTAACGTTGCTGATTTGTTTATACCATCGATAGCAAGGTTGCATCTTCTTATTTCAAAGTAAGGACTTGTCCATAAATAAGTGCCGTTATAAAAGCTTTCCAGTGTTATCGTGTTGTTCTGAAATTCCGCGTAAGTTGCATCATCAGATACCAGTTCATCGGCAGCAAGCCCCGTACAGAATACGGCATTTGGCACATCAACTTCCTGGTGTGCGTAAATATCCAATACAGCAGCTGTAGCTGTACCATCTGTTTCAAAAGTGACTTTTTGATCCTGAGAGCCTTTTGGCCCCGGTATATCTACAAATTTTTTGCAGGAAATTAATGTGCAATTTAAGGTCAGCAGGGACAAAACAGCTATTTTAAAAAAAACGTATTTATTTTTCAGTCTCATTTTCTTTTTTGTTAAAGTGAACAATTGATAGCCAGTAATACCGTACGAAGCCCGGGATAGGTTCCGTAATCGTATTCCGGGTCGAGCCTGTACTTATCTTTTGCCCAGGCTAGCAGGTTAAGCCCCTGCAGGCTTACATTAATTTGCTGCATTTTCATTTTGTTTGCCAATGCCTGGGGTAGCTGGTAAGTTAAGTTTGCTGTTTTAAGTTTTATATATGAGGTATTACCGTAAGTAAAATCCGAGTTTCTTAAATTAGTGTATGCTGAACTTAAGGCTCCCGAGCCTGTAACAGCAAGCGGCCAGATCGTACCGGTGGTATTATCGGGCGTCCACCTGTTAAGTAAAGATGTTGTTTGGTTCATTAAACCGCCGGGCACAACAGCGTTGGACAGTTGATTAACCTTGCCCCTGCTGCTTTGAAATTTGAAAAACAGCTCGAGGCTAAAACCTTTATAGCTGAAATTGTTGGCAAACCCGCCATAAAAAGGGTGCCCAAGTGGTGCGATATATCTATCTGACACACCAAGTCCCGGTTTTCCGTCCAGATCTGTAAATTTAGGGGCACCGGTAGTTGGGTCAATGCCGGCATATTTGTACTTTCTGCGGTTTATATAGGCATCAACAGCTTCACCTATATAAAGCACGCTGCTATTAGATGCTTTTGATATTTCTCCGAAACTTAGTAATTTATTGCGCTCGAAAGAAATGTTGAAGCTACTTTTCCAGTTAAAGCCGCCGCTCATTATGTTCTGGGTAGTAAGTTCGAATTCCAGGCCCTTATTCTGTATCAAGGCATCTAAATTTTCGATTGAACTTGAAACACCAGATTGACCGGCTATTATAGTATAATTAAGCAGGTTAGTAGAACGGTTTCTGTACAGGTTGGTATTCAGCAATATACGGTCTTTTAAAAAACCAAGGCTAAGATTTATCTCGGCCTTTTTGGTACTTTCCCACTTGATTGCAGGGTTAGCAGCCAGATCATTCGGGCTTAATACATGTATGTTCTGATAAATGTCACCCGCAGCATATACGGGCAGATACATATAATTATCAATACGGTCGTTACCTGTCGTACCATAGCTAAACTTTAACCGCCCATAGCTTAAAAAAGACAGGGATTGCTTAATCAGTTTCTCTTCTGAAAACAGCCATGCCGCAGCAACCGATCCAAAATTAGCAAACCGGTTTTGGGGGCCAAACCTTGATGAAGCATCGCGCCTGAAGGTTCCGCTAACAATATATTTATCCATAAAATCGTAATTCATGCGGCTATAAACCGATGCATAACGATATTGATCATAATTATAGATAATGTCGACCAACCCGGCTCCTGTAATGGTATTTATCTGCGTATCATAGGTATAATTACTGCCAGACAAAGTAGTGGTTTCTGATAAAGCCTGACTAAAAGTGGCACCTAACAAAGCCGTTAGCCTGCCTGGCCCAACCTTTTTTAGGTATTCCGCCTGTGGCTCAATGATGTAATTGCTGGTCGGACTGTTGCCAAATGTGGCCCTTCCTAACTGTTGCGATACCGGGTTAAAGCTTGCAGCAGGTTGCGAAAAATTATTGGTAAGTGAATTTGTATTATACCCGGCTGTAGTTTTTAAAGTCAAACCATCCAACAGTTTATAGCTTAACACCGTATTGGCAGCAAAATAATTCGTTTTTGCATCATAAGTTGGCAGCAAAGCGGCCAGGGGATTATTAAAGTTATTTACCCAGTTTAAACTGCCGTCGCCTTTACGAAGCGGGAAATTTGGCGGCAAATAAATAAGGCTTAAAAAGCTCGACCCTGCTAAATTACTATGCTCTGAAGCATAATTTGCGGAGAAATAAGCATTAAACCTTTTATTTGGAGACATAATGCTTAAGTTCATGATCCCCCCGCCCCTGGTAATATTCTGGTCGTTTGCAACGACTGTTCCCTGTTTACGGTAATTAAGCCCGACATAGTAATTTACAAACTCGCTCCCGCCGGAAACACTAATATCTGCCGTCATTATTTTAGCCGTACCGCCTAACAATAATTTTTGAAAATCGGTATTTGCGTTCTGGTCCCAAACAAGCAGATCCGGTGCGTTTGCGGCAGTTGGTGTGATTTTTTCATTTGCAAAAGCTTCCTTCCTCAGATCCAGGTATTGAGGTGTATTCAGCAGCGGGATAAAATGCCCTACACGACCAGATCCGGCGGTTAGGTTTACATTTATTTTTACTTTACCCTCCTTGCCCTTCTTAGTCGTAATCAGTACAACGCCATTGGCACCGCGCGCCCCATAAATGGCTGTTGCGTCTGCGTCTTTTAAAACATCTATACGTTCTATATCCTCTTTATTAAGAATACTGAAAATATTGGTATAGCCATTCATACCACGCACATTGGAGTTAAAATTCTGCACATCATAGCGCGTCCCGGAAGCCTGCGGTATACCATCTACTATATATAGCGGATCTGAACTGGTAGACCCGTTTGTACCCAATGTATTATCGCCACGTACTTTTATGCTGGTTGCAGCACCAGGTGAGCCGCTGGCCTGCACTACCTGTACACCCGTCATACGGCCGTTTAATGCGTTAAGCACATCTGTTACCGGCTGCTTGTGGATCTCTACCGAAGTAATAGAACTTACTGTAGCCGTATTCAGACGTTTAACAGCGGTACCATAACCGATTACCTGCACCTCGTTTAAACCGGTATTATCCGGTGTCAGGGGTATGGTAAAATCTTTGGAGCCAATATGGAACTGTATGCGTTTATATCCTAAACAGGTGACTACAACAAGATTTCCTAACTCGGTATGCAAAGTAAAATATCCGTTGGCATCTGTTGCCGTACCCGTTTCGTCGCCCCATAGCATGACCGTGGCCCCTTTTATTGGTTGCCCGTTCTCATCAATCACCCTGCCTCTTATATCGGTTTCTGGATAAACAGCGCTTGCTTTTTTTGCGGGCGCCGGTTTTTGCTTTTTTATCATAACCGTTTTATCGGTTATTTGAAAAATGAGCGGCTGGTTGGCAAAACATACCTGCAATGCTTTACCGACGCTAACATTCTGCAAATCCACGTTTGCTATTTTTAAATTTTCCAGGTCCGATACCTGGTAGATCAAATCATATCCGCTTTGTTCATGAATAGATTCGAGTGCCTTCTGTAAGGGCATGTTTGTGCCCTTAAGGCTGATCTGTGCTTTTGCCAGGTTAGCGGATAACAACAGCAGGATCAAAATAATAAATTGTCTGTTTTTAATCATAAAAGTTAATTAGTTAGTTGTTTGCTTTTATCATCATAAAGCTGTAAACAGCCCTGTTTTGTATCATACACACGTACCCCATCCTGCTGTATGTTACGTAAACACACAGGATATCCACCGCACCTGGCTCTTATGGTTTAACGATAACCGTTTTGCCCACTATCGTAAAATGTACCGCCTGGGTAAAAGATATTTTATCGAGTATGTTAGCAATATTATCGTAGCGGCTAAGTGTACCGGCAAAAGCTTTACCATGTGTATCACCTTCATAAACCACTTCGACATTATACCAGCGCGCCAGTTTGCGCATAATACTTTCAAGACTTTCATTATCAAACACAAACTTTCCGTTTTTCCAGGCTATTGCTTTGTTAACATTAACCGTACTAACCGCAACGTGGCCGGACGTGGCCATTGCTGCCTGTTCGCCGGGTTTAAGTATGGCACTGACATTTGAATTTAAGGACACTATTTTTACCGACCCTTCTAAAAGGGAAGTTTTGGATACCAACTCGTCCTGGTAGCTATTAATAATAAAGTGGGTTCCTAACACTTCAACCTCCTGGTTTCTGCCATCCGAAGATGACGACACAACCCTAAACGGTCGTTCTTTATCTTTAGCTACTTCAAAATAAGCCTCTCCGATGAGTTCAACCTTCCGTTCATGATCAGCGAAAGCAACGGGATACCGTAGATGCGAGGCTGCGTTTAACCAGACGTTTGATCCATCCGGAAGCGTGACCTGGTACTGGCCGCCTTTGGGCGTTTCTATGATATTATATTCAGCAGACAATGGATTATGTTTTATATGCCTATCATCATATACAATTTTACCGTCTGCTTCTTTTGTAATGGAAAATCCAGGTTGTTTGACCAGGTTACCATTGGGCGCATTTGTTAACGCTATTTTTGCCCCGCCGGATAAAATCAGCACAGCTTTATTCCCACCGGGTAGGATTAGATTTTTGTATGCCAGTTCTGCTGCCTGCTTTGCATGTTGCTGGTGCTCATAAAAAAGCAACCCGGCTCCTGTAATGATGATAATGGCTGCGGCAGCTGCAACCCGTTGCCATAGTTTTACTATTTTGGGCAAACGGCTTGTGCCATTTTGCTGTTTAAATATCGTGTTTAACACCTTATCTCTTGTTCCGCGCGGTAAGCCGCTTACCTGATCCTGCATTTCAAAGGTATTGGCAATTAACTCGCGAATATCTTCCTGATATAGCGGATCAATTACATATCCTAAAAACTCTTCCTTATCTTCTTCAGAAATTGACTGCGTATAATACAGATCAAATAGTTGAGCAAGACGTTTGTTGTTATTATTCATTAAATGGAATACCTGAAAATAGAGCTACTTTACTCTCTTTATTATAATGACACATCATTAAGGTCACCGGGTAGTGGATTTATCAATTATTTTAAAAAAAACATCAGCAAAGCAGGATAGGCTATGCCGTTTTTTTTGAAATGCCCGCGTATTGCTTGTAAGGCAAGTTTCATATGATAATGCACAGTAGCAGATGAAATGTCCATTTGGCGCGCAGCTTCGTCATATTTTAAACCATCGCGATGACAAAGCTGGTACACTGTTTTTTGTTGCAAAGGCAATCCCTCTACCGCCTGATCTAACATTTTTAACGTTTCGCGATAGTCCAAAACCTGTTCCGAATGTACATCCCGGTCCGTAAAAGATGAAGTAATTTCATTAGTTACCCGTTCGCTAATGGCCACATGTCTGAGTAAATTAAAAGCATGATTTCGTACAAGTGTGTTGAGGTAAGCACCAAAATTTTCAATATTTCTCAGTTTATCCCTGCCAAACCAAATTTTCAAAAATATGTCCTGAACGATTTCTTCAGCAATCTCATCAGATCGGGTTAACTTCCTTCCGAACGTAAAAACATATTGGTGGTAATAATCGAATAACACGGTAAACGAATACTGATCGTCCGAGGCTATTTTGTCCAGCAATTCGTTTTCATCAATAAGGGGTTTGATCGCCATATCCGTATTTATTATGGTTAAATTAATAAAAGTGAGCAGTAAAAGAAAGGGTTTTTCTTACATTCCCGATTTTTTCGCCTTCAATCTTATATATACAGGCAAAATAACCACTGAATATGATCAATGTATGTATTATTGCTTTTTCCTACCCGGTATAACCAAGTAATGGCAATATAAACGGCCAGGGACGCCGTACAAAACAACAAAAAAAAGCATTCGCTTCAGGGAATGCTTTTTTTTAAATAACTATTACTGATCAAGAACGGCTGAAGACTTTCAAAAACATTAGCGGTGAAACGCTTTCACTCCACTTTTCAAATAGCTCAAAAATTCCGCGGCATTATAATTTGCTCCTTGCGGAGGTACCAGGCTCTCTTCGGTATTGGGGTCAAGAAGAACGTAAAAGGGCTGGGAATTTGATACAAATTTTGATGCCTGGAGATAGCTCCATTTATTCCCTATTGTCCGGATGGACCGCCCTTCTGCTGTGATGCGCTGATCGGCCGGGGCAAGATCTGTCTTATCATCAACATACAATTGTACCAGTACGTAATCTTGATTTATGGACTGCGAAACTTGTTTATCAGGCCAGACATTGGCTTCCATTTTACGGCAATTCACACAAGCGTGCCCGGTAAAATCGATCAAAACCGGTTTGTTTATTTTCCTGGCATAGGCTAACGCTTCGTTATAATCAAAGTATGGTTCAAAGCCTTTTGGTTTGTCAAATAACTCGGCGTACTTACGTGGCAAACCTGAAGGACCAGCAGAAACGTTATTGGCAGTACCTGCGGAGAGATCGAAATCCTGCGTGGCGATAGGCGGTAAAAATGCGCTGACGGATTTTAACGGTGCTCCCCATAAACCCGGGACAAGGTAAAGACTGAAGGACAAAATGATGATAGCCAAAAACAATCGCGGGACGGAGATAAAAGGCAGGTCGCTGTCATGACCGAAACGCAGTTTCCCCAAGAGATAAAATCCCATCAAAAGAAAAATGATAATCCATAATACAAGAAAGACCTCCCTGTCAAACCAATGCCAGTGATACGCCAGGTCCACATTACTCAGAAATTTAAGGGCAAGAGCCAGCTCTATAAACCCCAGGCAGACCTTCACGCTGTTCAACCAACCGCCTGAACGCGGTAAAGCGTTTAACAGGCTCGGGAACATCGCGAACAATGTAAACGGCAAAGCAAGTGCCAGTGAAAAGCCAAACATGCCAACGGCGGGCCCGAGTAAGGCGCCTGTTGTGGCGGCCTGCACCAGCAAAGTCCCTATGATCGGCCCCGTGCAGCTAAATGATACCAAAGCAAGCGTAGCCGCCATAAAAAATATCCCCGCAAGTCCCGACCTGTCTGACTCCTGGTCCATTTTATTCACCCATTTACTAGGCAAGGTAATTTCAAATGCGCCAAAAAAGGATGCGGAAAAAGCGACCAGCAATAAAAAAAAAGCAAAGTTAAACACACCGTTGGTTGATAAACTGTTCAACGCATCCGGACCGAATGCAAGGGTAATGACCAGGCCGAACACGACGTAGATAACGATGATACTTATACCGTAAATAATTGCCTTTCCCACGCCGTTTCTATTATCAGTCGATCCTTTGGTAAAATAGCTTACGGTCATGGGTACCATAGGGAAAATACATGGCATCAGTAACGCAGCAAGTCCGCCAAAGAGACCGGCTATGAAAATGGCCAATAAGCTTTGTTGTTGTTGCCTTTTGTTTATAGCCCTTGGCTTGCTTTCCTTTACGGTAACCTGCTCCGTTTTTTTAACAGGCTGCGATGGTGCAAATACCACATCGGCTGTTGATACAGAGTCCTGCGCGCTGACCGGCCCGGCGCCAAAAATTAAAGTGATGATAAGCGAAACGAGCAGGCAAAACGGTAACAGTGCCCACTTGCCGGAACGGTGAGATAATCTCATATGATTTCAAATTATTTTACAGGGATCGAAAACTGTTCACTGGAGGGCGGAAGGCATTTCTGGTCGTTGCAGGTCATGTATTCAAGTGTTCCCTTGATCACGGCCTGGCCTTTTTTGAGCCTGATTTTCTGCTGGAATATGACAGTTTTTTCAAAATAGCCAACTTCCATACCGAATACCTTTTCCATGCGCATAATAGGTTTTGGCTCCGATGTCTTACCGATCAGAGAATAACTGCCGGAAGGGTTAAACGTGAAACTTGTTTTGATCGGCCCACCCTCTTTGACGAATTGAGAATACACATGCCAGCCATCTTCAATGGTTGCTTTCAGAAACACAACGGCTTCGGTCGCGCTGATTTTCTTTGCGCCGTAACTCCAGGTTACGGGGGTTAATATTTGGGCTTTCAATTGGGTGGTGAACAGAATCAGTATTACTGCTGCGGCTAATGTCCTTTTCATTTGATTGATTTAAAAATTATTAAATAGTTGGTTGATTTAAACGGGAGATCGGGCAATAACCGGTGAATTCGGTATCGCTGGATATATAACCTGGCCTTTCCGGTTCTTCCTTCAGTAAATCCGTGCTCAGGTACTTTTTATTGCTGTCACATAAAAGTGTCGCCACGACCCCTCCATCACCCATCTGTTCTTTTACTCTGATAGCACCTACGACATTCGCCCCGGAAGAAATGCCCACCGCCAGCCCTAATTGCTTTGACAGTTTCTGCGCCATGATAATGGCATCACCATCACCGGCCTGTACGATCCCGTCTAATTCGGCAAGATTGACAATAGCCGGTATAAACTCATCTGAAATACCTTGTATCCGGTGGCTGCCTACTTTGAACCCGGTGCTCAATGTGGGTGACTCCGCCGGTTCCAGGGGGTGTACCTTGATTCCGGGGTTCATCCTTTTCAAATACTTGCCTGCACCCATTACCGTGCCGCCTGTTCCTACCCCTGCTATAAAAGCATCGGGCGTTAAACCGATCGTGGACAACTGCTCCCAGATCTCCGGGCCGGTAGTCATTTCGTGTGCGGCGGCATTATACTGATTTTCAAATTGCTGGGGAAGAAAATATTTATCAGACCCTTTGGCCATGTATTCAGCCAGACGGATACTGCCTAAAAATCCACCCTGAGCTTTACTAACCAAGTGAACCTTTGCGCCAAGGCTACGGATAATATCGATACGCTCTTTGCTCAGCCAATCGGGCATAATGATGATAACTTCGTGCCCGAGGGCTTTTCCAATAGCGGCAAAAGCAATTCCAGTATTACCTGACGTTGCTTCTACAATGATGCTGTCCTGGCTGATGCTCCCCAGCTGGTAAGCCTTGTGCAGGATATATAACGCCATCCTGTCCTTGATACTGCCGGTGAGGTTATAGTGCTCGCATTTCACGAAAATCTTTCCGGCTCTACCTTTATACAGGTAGTCCAGTTGGAGCATGGGTGTATTACCCACCAGGTGACGCAAATCCTGAAACTTTTTTTCTGACGGTGATATTGATTCGGAAGGCGGGACATTTTGATACATTGAACAATAATTAATGTGATAAATCTCAATATATCCGATTATTTATACAAGTGTTTTTAATTATACCATAAATTTTATGCTGTTTTATGATTTTTATGAATATATTACGGTTTTAGAGTTGCCTTATGTTTATTATTGTATTTTTTTTCAACTAATGAAGAAGTAAATCATGCCAGAATTAGATCATACGGATAAAGAAATATTAAAACTTTTACAAAAGGACGCCTCATTAACGAATAAAGAGATCGGGTTTAAACTTCGTAAATCAGTTGCAACGATACACGAGCGGGTCAGACGTTTAAAAGAACAAGGTTATATCAAGAGAATTGTAGCTATCGTTGACCGCAAGCTGATCGACCGTAATTTGATCGCTTTCAGCCAGGTGTTACTTAATGATCACACGGTTAAAACCTTGGAGACCTTTGAGCGTGAAGTGGTAAAATTCCCGGAAGTAATGGAGTGTTTCCAGATGACCGGCACTTTTGATTTTTTACTTAGAATTGCCACTAGTGATATGGACGCCTATCATTCCTTTTATCGTAACAAATTAGCAAGTTTGCCAAATATCACCACCGTTCAAAGCTTCTTCGTATTGTCCGAAACTAAAAGCGATACAGCGTATCCGTTGCAAATTTAAGATGAAAGCAGGCAGAGTTCCCAAATAGGCATTTGACACGTACTATTGTCACCATCATGATAAATCAATCTGTAAAAGCACAGGCCGAGGAAATATAAGTTGTTCGAAAGATAACCAATTCGTCGAAACGTCCGTGTAGGAAATACACATGATTTAACTTTTCGACACCGTGTTAAGATTGCCATGCCCCTTGCGACGGCGCGACCTGCGGCGTACTCCATTTATGTCAAAAATCTTAATAATTATGCTGGCAATAAACTTAGGCTTAAGCCTATAAATGACTTATTCCATTCGGAGAAATGGTAAATCGCGGTCCGCTAAACCTATAGGTACAAACACCTTTGGAAAACAGCTTGGTGTGTCAGCAGACAGCCCGGCATTTGGCAGGTATCTGCCCTGTGTCGAAAATGTCATAAATCAGCAAGCCAAGTGCATACTTTGCTGACGCTAAACTTTGCGTAAAAAAGTATTATTTTTTCATCGTAAATTTATACAGAGCGGCATCTACCCCATTTAGTTTAAACTGCACATTGCCTTTTGAATCAATAGCATTATCCTGTAATATCTCTTTACTTGTTATTATTTTTGACGCATCCAATCCTAAACGCTCAGGAGTTATTGAGAACTCTTTGATATCTTTCGAGTAGTTAACAACAGCCATATAGAAGCTATCCCCTATTTTTTGTGTGAATATTTCAGACGAAGCTACGTTACCTTCCACCGGGCGGAATGCCTTGCCATTTTGCACCAACTTAATCAACTCAGGATCCTGGTAATATTTTTTAACCCGCTCTGTCCACTGGCCACTCACAGAAAAATCATCGCCCGAGACCCAGGTCCCCGTAACCAATGCTGATAATAAACGGGCACGGTTAGCGCCTATCTCCTGATCATTAAAAACCACATGGTCGGCATCTATGTAGTTGTACAAGTTTGACTGCCACCAGCCGTAGCTTACACTGTTGAGGGTATACTTGGTATGATCGATGGTTTTAAACGCATCGCAGGCAATACGGCGCATGTGCACGTAACGGCCTGTTGCCATACTGGGCGAAATAGCGGCATATATCAGCATTTGGCTGCCAAGCTGGTCTACCACATACTCCATGCCTTTACGATAAGCCTGCATGCCTGTTGTAACCGTTGGGTCGTAAAACTTATTGGCTTCTACCGATGCATGGCCCAGAAAGTCTATCTTGATCATTTTAAATCCGCACGATTTTAATTTACCAAGGATGTAGGCAACACGTTTCTGCGTGCCCGGGTGCGTGGGGTCTAAAGCCCTTGCCCCATCAATATCGTTATAACTATCGCCAATTTTTGTCCATAGCTGGCCAAAGGTATAATTGCTGCCATCTACCTTTCTATCAGGCCCGCCTTTGTGTCCCCAATCGGTAAATGGCGCCCAGTAAACGCCAGGCTCTAATCCTTTTGATTTACAATAATCAGCAAATTGTTTTAACTGGCTATAATCACCATTGTGAACCAGTTTATCCCAATACGAGTCAAGATCTATATAAGCGGTATTACCCGTACGGAATGCCGGGATGCTATCGGCAAAGAAATCTGCCGTTTTTGTGATCTTTTCATAGGTAAGATTTTCCTGCATTACGCCCCAGCTGTTCCATCCTACCGGGGTAGGTTTTGTCCAGTTAAATACATAAGGTGGTTCGGCAATGCGGTTGGCTGTAGCATATTCCTCCATTCCGGTGCGCCAATCGTTATAATAACCTACAAATATTTTTGGCGATGTGATGGTATTCCCGCTGATGCTACCATGTTCAATTTTATCCCGGGTAACACTTTCTGAAGTGTATCCGCCCCAAACTTTAATGCCGCTGGCTTTTGTTTGTGCTTCCAGGTCTACGCCTGTTTTCCATACTTCATGTTCCACAGAACCGATTACAATACCCGCCCTGCTTTGGTTTGAGAACACAGCGCCCACTTCCGAGCTGATATCCGTTACGCCTTTAAATGGTTTTGAATCGTAGCTGATAAAGGTATCGTTATCAAAAGGAACAAATAATGAACGCACGTCCTCACCAGCTATATTATTAAACTGCCCGTTAACCGGCGACATGTAATTACTTTTAAGCGATGTACCTGTAAAAGCGATCTCTGTAATAAAAAAGTTTTTATCGGTGTAAGTATAAAAAACCTGTTTCATTTGCGGCAGACCTTTAGCTGTCAGCAATATGGTATGTTTAAATCCCTTACCAAATCCGTTCTTTATGGCCAGTTTGTTGTAGCTTTTTATCCGGTAATTTTTTGAGCTCACCGTATCGGCATTAACCTTAGCCGCTGAGTAAATATTCAGGAAAACCTCGCGCCCGTTTTGAGATACATTGTACGTACCGGTTTTTAAGTTATAGGTTATTTTCCCGCCTTCCCCAAAAGGGATGGTTACAAAATTGGCGTTCGGTGGCTTTACGCCTGCGTTTACCTGAAAAATTACGACAAGAGAAAATAAGGTGATGCTTAAGCACCTGGTGTAAACTTTAAACATAGGATTTAATTTAGTTGGTATAAATTATGCTTTTACAGTAGCTATGGTTCTGATCTGTCCGTTAATTTTAACTTTCACTTTGCGGGGGAGTAAAGAGATTATCCGGTAATTAATTACCTTTCCGTTTTTCCAGCTAAAATCTACTGTATAATTCCCCCGGGCTTTCACGCCTTTGACAGTGCCTGATGCTTTCCAGCTATCTGGCACCGCAGGTAATAACTCAATAAAACCTGCATGGCTTTGGATCAGCATTTCGGCAATACCGGCAGTAGTACCAAAGTTGCCATCAATTTGAAACGGTGGCCCCGCCGATAATAAGTTTGGATAGATCCCCCCGCCGGCACCGTAATTGATATCTGTTTTAAGGGTGGGCTTCATGATCTCGGTAAATAGTTTGTATGCCCGGTTACCATCATGGAGGCGTGCCCAAAACAATAATTTATAAGCGATAGACCAGCTCGGCCCGTCATCCCCCCTAACCTCTAATGTTTTTCTACATGCTTCGGCCAGTTCAGGTGTAGCTTCGGGGGTAATTAATGATGCCGGATATAAACCATACAAGTGTGAAATATGCCTGTGCTGTGGTTCTGTCTCTTTGTAATCTTCCAGCCACTCCATCAGACGACCATCTTTATTTATTTGTCCGGCAGGAGGCAATTTCTTTAGTTTAGCCGCAAGCTCTTCAGAAAACGCGGCATCTTTGCCCAAAAGTTTGGCTGCAGTAATTACGTTGTTAAATAACTCCCGGATGATCTGGTTATCAATAGTTGGCGCTACACAGATGCTGGCCGTTTTTCCATTAGGCAGGTAAAAGCTATTCTCGGGTGATGATGATGGTGATGTTACCAGAAAACCGCTTTTTGCATCGGGCGTAAGCATGCTACTATAAAACTGTGCCGAGCCTTTTAATATCGGGTAAATGTCGCGCAAGTAATTCTTATCTTCCGAGTAAGCGTAATGCTCCCAAAGGTTATTACACAACCAGCCCGACCCGGATTTGGTTACCCCCCAGGACGCACTTTCTCCCGGTTCCGTAAACCCCCACACATTGGTTATTACATGGGCAACCCATCCATTGGCGTTATAATATGCTTTTGCCGTGCGTTCGCCGGGTTTTATCATACCCTTAACCAAGTCGGCCAGGGGTAGGTTTAACTCAGATAAGTTTGATACCTCTACCGGCCAGTGGTTCATCTGAACATTCACATCCAAGTGATAATCACCATTCCAGGGAGTGTTCACCTGGTTTGCCCACAAGCCTTGCAAGTTTGGTGGTAATAAGCCTACTCTTGTACTACTGATGCTCAAGTATCGACCGTACTGGTAAAACAGTACCGGTAGTAGTTTATCGGCATTGGGATTTTTATGGAAGCTGATCAACCTCTTGTCAGTCGTTTCATCAGCGGCAGTACTTTCCCCCAGATCTACCGTAACCCGATTAAAGAGTTTTTGATAATTGGTGATATGTCGCACCCTTTCGGTAGCGTATAGTGTTTTTAAAGCTACAGTAAGTTTTTCCTCAACATTTTTTTTATAATCGGCACCTCTAAAATCAGTACCTGCGGACACGTAGACAATGGCTTCAGTAGCGTTTTTTACCACAAGTTTATTATCATCAGCACTTAAAGTACCGCCCTTTAATTGTGTTTTTACCTTAGTAAGGTATTGCATACCACCATTATCAGTACCGCTGCGCAGCTGGCCATACATTTGAAGTTCGCTGTTCTTAACTACAGTAACAGATCTTTCTTCGCGTGATAATGCGATGCTAAAATTCAACTGTCCCGGTTTATCTGCCGATAATTTAATGATGCTTACATCGCTACCAAAGCTGGTAAAGTATTCGCGTTTGTAAATAACACCATCAACCACAAAAGTTGTACTTGCAATGGCTTTATCTAATGACAGTTCGCGTTTATAATTGGTGTAGGTATCGGCCTTATTAGCATCGGCATAATTGAATTTTATTTTAAGGTCGCCAAGTACCTGGTATTTACCAAACGGTTCGCTACCCGATCCTTTACCTGTGCAGATAAAATTTTTGTCCACCAGTTCCTGCGCTTCGTTATTCTTCCCTTCGGCAAGCAGTTTCCTAATTTCGGGAAGGCTTTTATAAGCCTCGTAATTGTTTGCATCCTGCGGCGCGCCCGACCATAGCGTAATATCATTTAATACAACCTTTTCTTCTTTTACACCACCATCGGGCATCATCCCTAATCGGCCATTACCCAATGGCAAGGTTTCTTCCCACTGGCTTGCAGGCTTATCATACCAAAGCTTGAGCGGCTTAGTTTGTGCGTAAGCAGTTGTATTAAATAAACACGCAAGGGCAAAAACATAAGTGTATCTTCTCATGGATATTTTCAAGATATAAATTACTGTTAAAAATACAGTTATTGAACAGGGACAATTATTGTTGGTAAGATACTAATTGGTCGGCTAAAATATAGGCTTGTGTTCTGCTTTAAAATGGACAAATCCGCCAAACAGATGGACTATTCGTTCCTCAGAGAATCTACAAAACGGCAAACATTGCGCCTTACTCTTATTTTTATAATTATGCTACCCATCCTACTGCCGCTTCCTTAATTTGCTCACTGCCATAAGTGGCAATAACTACCTCTGCGGTTACATAAGTAAGCGCAAACAACTCTTTGTTCATAACAAACAGAAATACATTTTGATATTAAGTCCTTGTACAACTTATGTAATAGATATTCTAGATTCGGAACCCGTGGTACGCAAAAAAATACCGGTCGTGCCATGTCAGTTTATACAAGTGTATGAAACGTAAAGCCTACCTACCGGAAATGCGCGGCCTTTTCTTTTTGACGGTTCCTTTCGTTAAGCCAACGTGAAGGGAATCATTTTTATCACCGGGAATATTCGCCTTTGAAAACTCGCCCCTTTCTTCACTACCAGCTGTTTTAACAAACTTGTCCTGCTTATCCTCCGCAAACCTTACGGAAAGTACCCTGTCCCCTATCATCATTCCATCTAATGCCCCAATCGCCCTTTCAGCTGCGGGTTCATCAGTCATATGTACAAAACCATAACCCTTGCTTTGGCTCGTAGCCTGATCCGTCACGATGGTCACCATTTCAACAGCACCATGAAGGCTAAAAAGCTCTAAAAGGGCAGTTTCCACCATATTTCTAGGGAAGCCAACAACAAAAAGTTTGATCATACACAAAAATATAAATTAACAGGAACAAAAAATAAAAATTGGACCGGAGCACTTTAAAAAAGATAGTGCCATATTGAAAAAAAAAGCGAGGGGCGAAATAACAACAAATTATAAATGCAATGCTAAAATAAATGAAAGAAAAAAAAATTTAAAATCACGGTAAAATATTTCAATTGATTGAGTAGTCAAATTGCAGATATTTTCCGCGCCGATATGGATGTCGTTTTAAGATAAAATGCCAGGTAGATTTCACCCTTACCGATAACTTTCGATTCAAATTAATTTACGTAGATTGCAGTCTTAAACTTGCGATGGCTACTTACAGTAAATTCACGGATAATGAATTAGCATCTTTGATTAAGGAAAATGATCAGGTGGCGTATACTGAAGTTTTTTTACGTTATTCAAAATTACTGGTTGCTCACGCTTACCGTTTATTAAGTGATCAGGATGAGGCCAACGATGTGGTCCAGGATGTATTCTTAAAACTTTGGCAGAACCGGGAAAACCTTGTATTGAATACTTCGCTTTCATCCTATCTTTATATTGCCATACGAAATCGTGTTTTCAATCATATCTCGCATCAAAAGATCGTTGCCAAATACGCCGATTCAATTGTTAGCTTTGTAGAAGCCGGGCATGCGGTTACGGATGAATTGATCCGGGCCAAAGAACTCGCGATCATCATAGAACAGGAAATTGCTGCTCTGCCCCCTAAAATGAGGGAAGTATTCTTATTAAATAAAAGAGAAGAATTATCTTATAAAGAGATCGCTTTAAAACTTGACATTACAGATAAGACCGCAAAGCAACAGGTTTATAATGCCCTTAAGAACTTAAGGTTAAAAATAACTACGCTTATGAGCATTTTGCCTTTCCTATAGGCCCTGTGTAACACCTGGCTTACATCTTCTTTACATTTATTTAACTTTTTTTTATGATGGCCTATGACGATAGGCTCACTTAACTGTCATTGCATAAAGGGACAGGTTTACCTTACAAGGTATGAATGAAGAAAAAGCAATAAAACTGTTAGAAAAATACAAAAACGGAACCATAGACGCGGAAGAAAAAGCCTTGCTGGAAACCTGGTATTTACAACAAGCTAAAAATAGCACCCACCAGCTCAGCCCGGAACAACTGGACGAGAGCGTTACCTATTTAAAGGCGCAGCTTCCATTAAAAACGGGTAAAGAAAGGTCGTTATGGCCACGTATCGCCGCTGCCGCTTCCATCCTCGTTATTTTATCAGCAGGCGGTTATTTTTTTATGCGTCAGCCGTTACCTCAGCAAAATGCTCAAAACAATTCATCCGAAATCGCACCGGGCTCAAACCAGGCTACGCTTACGCTTGCTAACGGGCAAAAAATAGCATTAACCCAATCGTTAAGCGGCACGCTGGCCCAACAGGGCGGTACAACTGTAAACATGACTTCAGGCGGCGAGATCATTTATACTAAAAAAGATGTGTCGCAAGTGGGCTCTTATACAGTTGCCTATAATACGCTGACTACCAAAAGAAAAGAACAGTTCCCGCTCATTTTAGCGGATGGTACCAAAGTATGGTTAAATTCATCTTCGTCCATTACCTATCCGGTTACCTTTAATGGCAAAGAAAGGCGCGTTTCGATCACAGGCGAGGCCTATTTCGAGGTCGTACATAATGCGGCCCAGCCATTCCGTGTAGAAGCTGGCGGTCAAATCGTGGAAGATCTGGGAACTGAATTCAACATCAATGCCTACGATGACGAGCCGGTCATAAAAACGACGTTAATCACCGGTAGTGCCCAGGTAATGAAAGGAAGCCACAAAGCGATATTAAAACCAGGCCAGGCAACTATTACTAAAATACAGCAAGACGGTATCGAGGTAAAGGATGCAGATGTCGAGGAAGCGGCGGCATGGAAAAATGGTCAAACGTTATTTGAGGATGAAGACATCCAAACCATCATGCGGCAGGTGTCGCGCTGGTATGATGTGGAGATCGTGTATGAGGGCAAAATACCTGACCGCCGGTTTGTGGGCGGTATTTCAAGGAAATCAAATTTATCGAACTTGTTAAAAGTACTGGAAGCGAACAAAATTCATTATTCGGTAGAAAATCATAAAATTATTATAAAACCTTAATTAAGAAGTTATCGATTAATTCCAAAAACGGAGGCGTATGAAAAAATAAGAACTTAAAATCAGGGAGCCATAAAAAAACCGGAAGTGCTGGAAACACTGCCGGTTCAATAATAGGGTAAACCCTTTTCCAACCGAAAATTCGGGAAGAATAAAATCTTGCGAGATCATCAAGTATTTAACCCTAACAAACAAATGTATGAATTTTTATACGCTCTTCAACTCCGTGCGTCTTAAACGGGGCGGACTTCTCAAAACCATTTTGGTTATGAAACTGATCATATTGTTAACAACCGTTGTTTGTCTTCATGTAGCAGCGGCCGGTTATGCGCAAAAAATCACCCTCGATGTAAAAAATACCGCCATGGAAACGGTGTTTAAAGATATCAGGAAGCAAAGCGGCTACATCATTTTTTTTGATAAAAGCCTGTTAAATAATCTGGCTCCTGTAAACCTTAAGGTAACGAATGCAAGTTTACAGGAAACTTTAGATAAATGTTTGGCAGACCAGCCGCTGAGCTTTACGATCATAGATAACACCGTTATCATCAAAGAAAAAGTGACCTCGTTTTTTGACGACATCAAAAAAAAGGCCGCAAAACTATTATCGATTCCGGCTGACATTGGCGGAACGGTGACAGATACACTTAGTAATCCCATAGCCGGAGCATCCGTTTCTTTAAAGGGAACAAAATTCAAGACGCAAACGGATAGTAAAGGAAGCTTTAATTTCCCTGGCATGCCGCAGGGCAAATACACGCTTGTTTTCAGCTATATCGGTTATGAAAAATCAGAAGTTACCATTATTAATACAGGTACCGATACCCGTGTAGGATTGGTTTTGCGCCAAAGCACTTCCCAGCTTGACCAGGTTAGGGTTATTGCGTATGGCACAGATTCAAAGCGTTTTAGCGTCGGTTCAGTCAATACCGTAACTGCCGCTGATATTGAAAGGCAACCGGTCAATAACCCTTTACTCGCGTTACAGGGCCAGGCGCCCGGGCTTAACGTAACCGCCACCAGCGGCATACCAGGATCGCAGGTGTTGGTACAGGTCAGGGGCCAGAATTCATTAAACCTTCACCAGGATAACCCCTTTCAAAATCCTACCAAAACCTATGACCAGCCTTTATTCATAGTAGATGGCGTCCCCTTTGCTGCTCAAAACAACAATGTAAATCAATATGCATCTTTGTTAAATGAACAATCAAATCTGGGGGGAATAAATCCTACATCTTCGGGTATCAGCCCTTTCGGCAATATCGATCCTGCTGACATTGAAAGCATCAGTATCCTTAAGGATGCCGATGCTACCTCCATTTATGGAACACAAGGCTCTAATGGTGTCATTCTAATTACCACAAAAAAAGGAAAACCAGGCATCACCAAATTTGACCTGAGCGTAAATACAAGCTTCAATTCAGCTGGCCGCCCTGTTAAGCTGCTTAATACACAGCAATACCTGCAAGTAAGAAAAGATGCTTTTTCCGCTGATGGCATAACAACGTCTAATGACCCCAATGATTTCCTTGGGTATGCACCTGACCTGACCATTTTTGACCAGAACAAATATACCAACTGGCAAAAGATTATCTACGGACAAAACACCAATAACACCAATATTCACGGCAGTTTATCGGGTGGGTCAGCTACCAACACTTTTCTAATTTCGACCGGATTTAATCGCTCTACCTATAACTATCCAGGTAATTTTGCCGATAAGCGATATTCCCTTCACACCAGTTTACATCATAATTCGCCGGACAACAGGCTCGCAGTGGATCTTACAACAGATTTCGGATATGAACAAAATAATACGGCCGGTTTTGGTGGCGGTCCAGGTGTAGTTTTGCGTCCAAATTTGCCTGATCTTCGTGAGCCGTCAGGTAAATTAATTTGGGCCTATAAAGCAGTCGATCTTACCTCAGATCAATTTTACGCTTCTCTGCTGAAACCCACCAATCTAAATAATTACAATTTCAACACCGCATTTCATCTTTCTTATAAACTATTTGATGGGTTCTCCATAGGTGCTACGCTGGGTTATAACCGTAACGCAACTGATGAACATTCCATCAATCCGGGCGTGGCGCAAAACCCGGTATATCTGAACAGGCAGGCAAATTTTTCTGCGAACACTTTTCAAACGATCAATATTGAGCCGCAAATCAATTATAACAAAAATATCGGGAAAGGAATTTTCAGCGCCCTGGTAGGCTCCACTTATAAGAAGAATCTTAACAACTCCACCTATACAACCGGGGAGGGTTATTCAAATGACAATTTTCTTGGATCGATTAACAGCGCTCCTAAAGTAGCCGCTACGGACGGGTATAACATTTATAAATACAGTGCAGGCTTCGCCCGCCTAAATTATATTTATGACAGTGAGTTTATCATCAACTTAACCGGCAGACGGGACGGTTCCAGCAACTTTGGCCCCGGGCGCCAGTTTGGCAACTTCGGCTCTGTTGGTGCGGGGTGGATATTTTCCGAGGAAAATATTTTTAAAAAGTCCCTTGCCGTATTGAGCTATGGTAAGATCTCCGGGAGTTATGGAACCTCCGGGTCTGACGGCATAAAGGCCTACCAGTATCAGTCTTTATACGCGAACTTTGGATCTTTTTCCCCCAATTTCCAGGGAATCCAGCCAAGCTATCCGACAAACCTTTACAATCCTGATTACAGCTGGGCAACAAAAAAATCGTTGAATTTAGCACTGGACCTTGGCTTTTTCAACAACCGTCTTTTATTCAATGCAACTTATTACAGGGAACGGGAGGGGAACCAGCTGGTCAATTATCCGTTGCCCATACAATCAGGTATTCCCACAGTATTGGGCAACCTGAATGCTACGGTTCAAAATAAGGGGTTTGAATTTTCGATAAACTCCACCAATATAAATTCTAAAGATTTTACGTGGAGGTCAAACTTTAACATATCATTCAACCGGAATAAACTGATCGAATTCCCTAACCTGGCCAATTCCAGCTATGCTTCGATATACGAAATAGGCAAGCCAACCTCTATCATATTCGGCTTTAAATACAAGGGTGTAAACCCTCAGACCGGTCTTTTTGAGTTTTATGATAAAAATGGTGCCCTTACTTCAAATCCAGCCTACGGACCGGTTTCAACAGGTGGGGATCAGGTGGCCATTGATAACCTGGATTTAAAATATGCGGGGGGCATGGGTAATACATTTACGTATAAACAGATTAGTCTGTATGTATTTTTTCAATTCAGCAAACGTAATGCACCTAATTACCTGTCCCAGTTATACAACGCTTATCCGCCCGGATTCGGGTATAATCAGCCAGCCGTGGTACTCAATAATTACTGGAAAGCACCCGGGGATAATGCACAATTACAACGGTTGGCAAGCAGCTATAGTTCTGCTGCTATTGGCCCAGTCCTTAGTTTTGCACAATCCAGTGGTATTTACAGCGATGATACCTATCTCCGTTTAAAAACGGTTTCGTTATCTTACCAGTTACCTGGCACGCTTCTTAAAAAAGTGCATATCAAGGGAGCCAGTGTCTTTGTTAACGGGCAAAACCTGCTGACGTTCACCAATTACAAGGTGGGCGACCCGGAAACACCGGGAAGCTTCACCTCCTTCCCAATACAGCGGATCGTCGCATTTGGTTTAAATCTCAAATTTTAAGAAAAAACAATTATGAAAAATATATTTTTCGATATAAGGAGCCTGGTAATCGGTCTTGCATTCATAACCCTGTCGTTCGCATCCTGCAAAAAGCTTATCGAAATACCGGCAAACCCACCCTCTTCAATTACACAAGCACAACAATTTGCGGATAGTTCCACAGCAATAAGTGCCGTTGCAGGGATTTACGCCTATAATTCAATAAATGGCTTTGCCTATAGCGATGCACGCATGACTTACAGCACCGGGCTTTCTGCTGACGAATTGTCGTATACCCAAAGTGATGATGTTCAGCAGTTTTATAACTACAGCATAAGCCCGTTGAACAGTGGCATTATCAGCTTGTGGTCAAATCATTATCAAAACATTTACCGGGTGAATGCGGTGTTAAACGGTGTGACCAATAACAGCGGTTTATCTGCCACGTTCCAAAAACAAGTCACCGGGGAGATGGAAGTTGTACGCGCCCTGTATTATTTCAATATGGTTAATTTATTTGGTGGGGTGCCGCTCGTAACTTCAACAAGTTATGATGCTACGGATCGTTTACCCAGAGCTGATGCCGCTGTTATTTACAAACAGGTGATAGCGGACCTTACCGATGCCAGGAAGAAACTGATCGCAGCTTATCCATCAGCCGGAAGGGCACGCCCGAATCTGTATACAGCAATAGCATTGATGGCTAAAGTTAATTTGTACCTGGGTAACTGGCAAAGCGCTTATAACGAAGCTGATTCGGTGATCCAATCCGGTCATTATACCCTGGAGCCTAGTCTCAGCAATGTCTTCCTTAACGGCAGCAACGAAGCGATATGGCAACTGCCGGCAGACCAGGGATATAATGGTGTAGCAGACGCACAGTATTTTGTCCCTTCTTTCAGCGCTCCTTCTTATCTATTGACAACACACTTACTGAACGCTTTTGAGTCCGGTGATCTGCGCCTCCAAAATTGGACAGCCTCGACTATTGTCAACAGTAAAATACTTTATTATCCGTATAAATATAAAAATGTTAAGGCAAGCGCTACGCCAACCGAAGATCAGATGGTCTTTAGATTAGGTGAGGTGTACCTGATCCGCGCGGAAGCCGCAGCACATTTAAATAAGTTAGACCTGGCATTGGCAGATGTGAATACCATACGTGACAGGGCCGGATTGACACCCAGCATAGCAGATCCAACATCACAAACCGCTATTTTGAACGCGGTTATGCACGAACGCCAGGTAGAACTTTTTTGTGAATGGGGGAACCGGTGGTTTGATCTGAAAAGAACCGGAAATGCAGCGGCGATCCTTGGCGCTGAAAAAACCGGTTATCAGGCTAACGCTGCATTGTATGCCATACCGCAATCACAGATATTACTCAATAACTTATTGAAACAAAACCCGGGTTATTAATTAAGAGACCTGCTCCAAGACCGTTGTCCGGGGTATTCACTTACCCCGGACAACGGTTGATATTTCAAAAAAATCATATGAAAAAAAAGAATTTATTAAGCAGCATGCTGCTTGTTTTACTTGCTGCGCTAAATATAACGGCATTGGCGCAAAACAGTATAACACTTTTGGGCCAGCTGAAGGGTTTGGCCGGGGCGACTGTTGAAATCAGTTATAACAAGGATGGGGTGTTCAAAACAGATAGCTTAAAAGCAATCGACGATAAATTTACATGGAAAGCAGACCTGTTTGATCCGCAGATCATTTCGATCATCATTGATCAAAATGGCTATTCCTTCTTTGCACAGCCGGGTCAGATCAGCCTAACCGGGACTAAAGGTTCTATGCAAACCTATCAGGTCAGCGGTTCGCAAATGCAGGAAGACGCTATAGCGTTCAGTGATTATACAAAAGATATAACCAGCCAGGAAGCCCCGCTGCGCGCCGCCTATAAAAATTCGTCTGCGGAAGAAAAAGTGGAATTAGACAAAAAACGGAACGAGCTGCAAAAGCAAAAGGATGCGCTGGTCAGGCAGTTCATAGCAGCGCATGCTAAAAGTTATTATTGCATATACCTTATTACCATGCGTACGATGGGCGGTACCGATTACGGGGAAGCCAAAGCCTTGTATGACCTGCTTGACCAGTCGGCCAAACAAACCTATGCCGGCAAAAAGCTGGCCGATAAGCTGGAGGTGTTGAAAAAAAGCATGATCGGCAGCCAAATGATAGATTTTACACAAAACGACATCCATGGCCAGGTTGTGAAATTCAGCAATTTCAAAGGAAAGTATGTTTTGGTAGATTTTTGGGCGAGCTGGTGTGCACCCTGCCGTGCCGAGAATCCCAACATACTAAAAACCTATAATGCCTTCAAAGATAAAGGCTTTACCGTTATTGGCATTTCACTGGATGACAAAGCAGCCAACTGGAAAAAAGCCGTCAGTGATGATCAAATGCCCTGGACACAACTATCAGATTTAAAGGGATGGAAAAATGAGATATCTGGCTATTTCGGCATACAGTCCATTCCGAGTAACCTTTTAATTGATCCGTCAGGTAAAATTATAGCGCGCGATCTTAGGGGTGCAGCACTTGAAGATAAACTTAAACAATTATTAAAGTAATTAATACTGAGTAAGCAGTACATCGAAAAAATAAAAAAATGACTATAAATTTCCGAATAAAATTATTTGCAATAGCTATGGTTGCGCCTTTAGCGCTATCGGCCCAAACGGCAAAAAAATCTGCTAAGATACTGCCGCTTGACCGGGCGGTGCGCACGGGTAAATTACCCAACGGCTTTACCTATTACATCCGTCATAACGAAGAGCCTAAAAACCGGGTAATATTTTACCTGGCAAATAAAGTTGGATCTATACTGGAAACTGACGAACAGCGTGGCCTTGCTCATTTTATGGAGCACATGAGCTTTAACGGTACTAAACATTTCCCAAAAAACAAATTGGTAGACTATCTACAAAAATCGGGTGTAAGGTTTGGTGCCGATTTAAATGCTTATACCAACTTTGATGAAACAGTTTATCAGCTGCCGATACCGTCAGACAAGCCTGAATTGGTGCAAGGCGGGTTACAGATCATGCGTGATTGGGCGCAGGACGCCACGCTTGACCCTATAGAGATCAATAAAGAAAGAGGTGTGGTGCTTGAGGAAAAACGCCTTCGTAAAGGTGCAGACGAACGTATGCGACAGGTATACTTTCCCGTTCTCGTAAACCATTCGCGTTATGCGGATAGATTACCTATTGGCGTGGATACCATATTAAATAATTTTACTCCGGCAACGCTTAAACGTTTTTACCAGGATTGGTACAGGCCCGATCTTCAGGCGCTTATCGTAGTGGGTGATATTAATGTGGATGAGATCGAAAAAAGCATCAAAGCGAAATTCGGCGATCTTAAAAATCCAGTGAAAGAAAAACCGCGCACCATCTATGCCCTTTCCCTTACCGGGCTAAATCATTTCATTTCAGTAACAGACAAAGAAAATAATGCAACGTCTGCTGAAATACTGATCAAACATCCTGAACAAAATGTACGGACAGCTGCGGATTACCGAAATTTCATTATCCGTTCGTTATTTAATGACATGCTTGGCGATCGTTACGAAGAGGTAACGAGGCAGGCTGACCCTCCTTATATTTCAGGAGGAGCAGGTATTGGTAATTTTTTAAATGGCCTCGACTGTTTTACAGCCCGTGTAAAAGCCAAACCCGGCGAGCTGGAAAAAGGTTTAAAGGCGGTATGGCGCGAAGCCATGAGAGTCAACAAATTTGGGTTTACCGGGCCGGAACTGGAACGGGCTAAAAAGAATTATCTGAATATTATGGAATTCAGTTTTAAGGAAAGAGATAAAACCGCCTCTGCCCGCTACGTTAATGAATACCTGCAATACTTCTTAAAAGGCGCTGCCGCGCCGGGAATAGTGGAAGAGTACAGGCTGGTACAAAAAGATCTGTTAACGATCAGCTTAAAGGATATTAATCAGGTAGGTAAAGATTATATCAAGTCGGCTGATCGCGATATCTTAATTATGGCTCCTGAAAGCGAAAAAGCCAGCTTGCCAAATCAGGCCACTGTACAAAGCTGGCTGGCACAGGTGAAAGCAGAACCATTGCAGCCTTATAAAGATGAAACAAGCAAATTTCCGCTACTTACCCATCAACCCGTAGCAGGGGAAATTGTTAACCAGGAGACCGACAATGTGCTTCATGCCACTACGCTGACACTCAGTAACGGTGTTAAAGTGATTTTAAAACCGACTGATTTTCAGAACAATCAGGTTTTATTAAGCGGTTTTGCACCGGGCGGTAGCTCGCTATATAGCGGTACCGATCTGCAATCAGCCATGTACGCCGCTGTTGTTACTTCTTTAGGTGGCGTGGGTAATTATAATACAACCGAGTTGAGAAAGTTTCTTGCCGACAAACAAGCCGGTGTTGGCGTAAGTATCAATGAAAACTATCAGTCAGTTGGTGGTGGCTGTGCGACCAAGGATATGGAAACCATGCTACAGCTGGTGTATGCTACTTTCACCGAGCCGCGCATGGACAAGATCATGTTTGATGGCTTTATTAACCGTAACAAAGCAAATCTGGCTAATCAGGCCAATAACCCGAATATGGTTTTCGCGGATACGGTCAATGCTGTTTTGAATCAGGGAAATATTCGCCGCGCCATGCCTTCAGTTGCCATTTTGGATAAAATCAATATCGAGCGTGCATTTGCAATATACAAAGAGCGTTTTTCGGATGCATCCAATTTTACCTTTGTTTTTACAGGTAGCTTTAAAATCGATCAAATAAAACCGTTGCTGGAAAAATATCTGGGCGGGCTACCAGCTACACACAAAAGTGAAAACTATAAAGATTTGGGTATAAATCCGCCCAACGGCATAATCGAGAAAACGGTTTACAAAGGAAGCGAACCTAAAGCGACTGTAAATCTGATCTTTTCGGGCCCCTTCGACTATAGCGATGCGGAAGAAAAACAATTGGATGCTTTAAAGGAAGTGTTGCAAATCAGGCTCACTGAACGTTTACGTGAAGATGAGGGTGGCGTATACAGTCCCAGAACGGGACAATCTGCAAATAAATACCCGCAATCCCGTTTTGAATTCTCCATTTCATTTGGCTGCAGCCCTCAAAATGTTGAAAAATTAATTACATCAGCACTCGACGAGGTTGAAAAAATAAGGACATCAGGGGCACCACTGGTCTATATTGACAAATACAAAGCCGAGGACTGGCGCGTGCATGAAACCGATCTGAAGTCAAATAATTGGTGGCTGGATTATTTAGTTAACAGCCTGCAAAATCATGATGATTTGCAAGCGCTGAATAATTATGAAAGCGAACTAAATAAAATTACCCCGGAAAGTTTAAAAACCACAGCAAATAAATATCTGAGCGGTAAAAACTTCATCCGGCTGGTGTTAATGCCCGAGAAGGCGACTGAAAACAAAACAGCCAAATAATAGTGACAGCCGCTGATGATAGATGATTTACGGCAGACATCACGCCTGCCCGGTAGGGTATATCCCCTGTTATCCATCATGATAAACAATCGAAAATTAAAATAATCCTAAAACCTCTTTTGTTCTTTATAGGTCAGTTAATATCGGAACGTTCTGAAAGAGCAGAGCGATTCTGAAATTTTAGTTTGAGTAAGATGAGGCGATTAACCGGAAACGGTTATCGCCTTTTTTGCCGGTACGAATTCGCCACTGAATGCTCACCAGGTATGTCGAAAGTAAGTGCGGACTTCAGCACCCGCCCGGTCTACGCGGGCATAAATTACCGGAAGGACTTTACGCCAAACGGCGAAACCTGGAAGTAGCCAAACCTATACTAATCTGCGGGAAATAATTGAGGTCCTATATGTGACTACAACTGTATTTTTCGGCGATGGAGTTGAATAATGCAGCCTTTCGTCGCAAAAGAAAACGCAGGGAATTATTACGTTTTATGAATAGTGATCAACAAAGCGATACGGTACAAAATGACAATTACAAATGCAACAGATAAGGCTATATAAAGCGGAACACGATCATTGATATTGTCCGTAAATAGCATCGCAATGATCCCTAAAATCACGCATATAAATACAATTACCCAATAGGTTGCCCTGGCGTTAATAATTTTCGCGAAATCTTTTGATCTTATGGCCATATACAATCCCAATAGTTACCGACTTATCAAAACAAATTTAAAGAAACTTTTTAGCGTCTGTCATATTAGGATCGCCGGTAGCCTCATGAGCCGCATTAAAAAGAATCAAACACGATCTCCGATATCCAGGGACCGCCGGAGGATTTGTTAATTAATAGCTGATTACCTTTACAGGAATCCCTTTTGTGTTAGCCAGGTCGATCACGTTTTCCGTACCTCTTGAAAGGCCGTCCCAAAAGCAGATACAGGCATCAGCCGCATCTGTCATCTGCTGATTTCTGAACGCACCTGCTTCATTCCCCAAACTCCAGTAAGCGGGAAACTCCTGCACCTCATAACCCATTTCAGCGGCATATTTTTCACCCAACATGTCGGCCCCCATTGCTACTCCCGATATGATGATAATCGTAAGCGCTCCTGATTTTTCGGACAGCAAGTCGTCTACCTTTTCCTTTAACAATGCGTAATCATTAAAATCTCTGCCTCCGGCTATAATTAGATAGTAGTCTTCCATCATTGAATTTTGCAGGCTGATAAATGATAATCCAATTATTAATTCCGTCAGTATATCGTTAAATCCCAGCTGATGACATCCTGTCCGGTCTTCTATGAGCTTGAATTTATTTTCTTATTCGTTCCTTAAAAAATAAACGATACGGCAGGCGTTACCCTTACTGTTGATATGATGCTGGTCGGATATTTTCAATCGCAGGCTATGCATGCCCTTATTGAGGTTGCCGTTAAACAAGACATACCATGGCAAATGCAATGAACTGCTCCATGCAGTAAACAGGTCAATTTTTTTAAATGGTCCATTATCAATCGAATACAAAACCATACCCGCATCACCGCCTGACACTATCCCCATACCTATTGCCGTACCTTTGAAGGGCAGGGCAAGTTCAGCGCCGGGTTTATCAGCTATAAGCATTGGTACATTCACGAACCCTGGGCGTGTACCTAAACCATCTGCTGGCACCCAATTTGGATCTATCACCCATTGATTGTCGTGATCAGCAGTAATCATGCTTTGATAATCTCCTGTAGTGAAACTCCATTTATCCAACATGCGTGGAAGTTTTTGGGGGTGGGGTGGCACAAGCTGCTGCCTTTCCAATTTTTCCATCAAACTTTTGATGGTTGCGAAGTAAAGCTCCTGACCAAAGGGTGAGGGATGCAGATCTTTGAAATCCTTCTCCCAGCTAAACTCTTTGTTACCGATCTTGTCATAAACCTCTTTAGCCATATTGATCGATGGCAGATTATAATACCCGGCCACCAGTTCATGATTTGCTACTTCTGCCGGTATTTTATCTTTGGCATAATCGCTGTTCTTATCCGGGTCAGCGAACGACATCATGATAATATCCAATAACGGGTTAACCTGTTTTGCATGTCTTACAATGCCCTCCAGATCGCGTACCTGGGTAAGACTATCCGTACCATTTACGCGGTCATTAACGGCGGCCTCCATAAACAACAGGTCAATTCTGCCGGAATCAAGCAGGTCACGCTTTAAACGGAACGCGTGAGGCAAACTTCCCAGGGAGGGTATCGCGGCGGTTATAAACCTGAATTCCGTATCAGGGAAACGTTCTTTTAAATAAGTGGTGATCATATCACGCCAGCCGGGATTAAACGTTATAGAACCACCTAAAAAAGCAACTGTAGCTTTTTTTTGCTTAACTGTTGCGTATAGAAAATTATTTACTCCTCCCCTGATTTGATAATAGTTGTCGTAAGGAAGAACATGAGCTTTAACAACCAATTGCGCCTTTGCCTGTGTCAACAGGCATACGGTAAAAGCTAAAGCAAAAATGTATTTATTCATAGATTGAAATGCGAAGCAAATAAATATATACTAACCATAAATCACCCTGGTGAAACAGAATGGCTATCTAATTAATTAGCTATCGAAATTAATCAGATAAGCGCATAAATCAAAAGGCAATCTTGCTCATGGGGTAAATAGCTTCGCCGCAATTCATTTCTGCCATATTTCTAATTCTTGGCTTTGCATTCACCTTACATACCATCGCTAAGAACTGTTGGAGGAACTCTTTTCTATAATGCCCTTTTGTCAAATTGTAAATGGCTTTCTGACCGTCACTGCCAATTCCAAAAAAAACAACCAGGTACAGTAAATCTGTCTTGGCTAATAAAGCGGGACCTATACCCTGTTCGTTGTAGATCGCATTATCTTTGATTGTTTTCAGGTAAGCCGGTTCGTATATATGCAGCATTTTATGATCTGCAAAAAGGTGACCTAATTCAGCTTCCATATCGAAGAATTGCTTTTTGATCGCTTGAAATACCTGACGATACAAAGCCTCAGGAAGTTCTTTGCCCGGATAGGAACCTCTATCACCAGCCGGAACAGCAAGGCCATTGTACCGACCTGTCCGTTTAGCAACATTAGCCCGGGTCAAACGCACCAGTTCGAAAAACCCGCTCCCTATCATTTCCTTTTTAATCTGCTTCGCTTGCATTTGGGTAATTAAGTGTTGCTTCCAAAAACGCAGATAAATATGAATAAATCCGGCTATCGCAAATAATGCACAGGCCATTTCAGCCATAAAGACTCCCGGCCACCCGAATACATTGCGATGAGTTTCAAGGTCTTCGGTTTTTATCCAGTTCTCAAAAGCCAACACAGATAGTCCGCTCCCAAGCCATAAACAAGCACGGGTAACGAATGCTAAAGTATTTCTATAGGGCTTAATATCTTTGCAATTGTTTTGAAAGTTGGTTGGAAAATCATACGAGTTTTTCATAGTAAAATTATTAATTGTTCACATTAAAAAATCACATCCGTTAATTAAGATCTCCGCATTTCTAAATGCGTTTCAGTTAAGGTCCCAGCGCTGTCCTGCTAAATATCCCCGCACATTGTCAAAGCACTCTTATCTAACTTTATCAAAAACCCTTGCCTCTTATTGTAATTTCTCAGGCAATAATTGAAAAGTTATCCTGTTTTTTTCTGATAAAAAGAGCATAGCTGCTTTCATCAACGACTCTGCGTCGATCCGGCTGAGATTCCTCTCCGTATCGTTTACCTGAAGGACGTCCTCCTTATTTTCGAGTTGTCCAAGCAGATAGCTTAACCAAAAACCGTTGTCTTTCAAGGCAAGTTCCACGTTCTTTTCATATTGCGCCTTGAATTTTTGAACCTCCGTGACCGTAGGACCTTGTTCGCGAAGGTTCACCAATTCTTTTTCTGTGATCTGCACCAGGTGATCTGCATTTTCCGGCGCGCAGCCAAAAGAAATGATGATTGCAAACCTGTTCCTTGGGTTCTTATTGTAACTTGTTTGTACTTGTGGGCTGTAAACTTCACTTTCTTCTTCTCTTAATTTCTCCAGCACCCTGATTTGCAAAATATCTCCAAGTGCTTTAAGCTGCAGATTTGCCAATGCAGAATACCGGTAATCACCGCTTAAAACCATTCGTACCGTGGCCTTATTTTCGGTGCCCTTATAGACTTTTTTCAGGATCCGGCCTTCCGGGATATGGATTCCAAGATCCCTCGCCATTACATTTTTATGAACTGACGGCAAACTGCCCAGGTATTTCTCCAACAATGGAATAATCTTATCGACCTTGAAATTGCCTACGAATACGAATGTAAAAGAGGATGCATCGCAAAACCGATCTTTATAGATCTGATAGACCTGTTCCATTGAAATGTTATTTAACCGAGAGGCGGTCGGCGGAGCTGCCCTGTAATTATAGTTACCCAAAACGTAACTGACGGAATCTGCAAATACCTGATTAGGGTCTGCATAACGGTTAGCCAGGCCAGCCACGGCATTATCAATGGTATTTTTAAAAATCAGTATATCCTTTCTGGGAGCGGTAAACTGCAAGTATGTTAGTTGAAGGGCCGTTTCAAGGTCAGCGGGAGCTGCGCTGGCCATAACAGTTTGCGACCGTTGCGTAATATTAACAGCCGAATTCACCATCTTACCGGTAAGTGCCTGGGATAGTTGGACCGGTGAAAGATCGCTAAGACCAAAACGGCTGATAAGGGCTGAAGCGTTGGTTGCGGCATCAAAATCTTTTTGATCGTATAACGATGTCCCGCCCGGACTAAATGCGCCATACAGTACCTGATCATTTTTAAAATCCGTTGGTTTTAAAATAACGGTAACGCCGTTACTCAAAATGATCCTGGTTGCCCCTATACCTGCAATTTCCGTTTTCGAAACCAACCGCCCCGGTTTCGGCAAAACGCTTATCAGTGTTTTATTGGCTACCTCCTGGACAAACGGTATTAATTTTTCTTGGGAAACATTTTGCATCCATCTGAAAACGGTTGCGGAGTCAGGAAGTGTATTTTTCACCCTTTCCGGGCCTGAAACCAATACATCGATATCTTTGGACGTAAGATACTCCTTTAATAAAGTCATCATATCCACAAGTGTAATAGCGTCCAAATTGGCTTTTGTAAATTGGTATTCCCAGGCTATTCCCGGAGATGCTTCGTCGTGTAAAAACAAATTTTGATATTCCTTTACATAAGTAACAGAAGATGTTTTTCCAACTTCGTTTAAATTCGATTGCATTCCTCTCAAATAATTCCGTTTGACCCGGTCAAGTTCCTGTTGCGAAAAACCAAAACGTTTGATCCTTTCCAGGATACGCCAGGCCTGTTCAAAACTTTGTTCGGTACGCCCTTCTTTTGCATTGAGACTTACGCTAAACATATCCACATTATTTATCAGCCTGCTGATGCCTATACCCAACGATGTGTAAGCCGGGTCTTTGTCACCTGATGTTTCCGCATACCTTCTGTCAGCAAGTAATTGATTAAGCAGGCTTGTTTTGATCGTCAAAATATAATCTTTTACCGTTTTGAGCTCAGGAGCGGTATGTTTCATCAGCACCTCAATGCTTGTCGATGATTCCTCCGGGTCGGTAACCACTATGAACTGAGACTTACCTGTTAACGGTACGGTGTATTTCACACGTTCCCTTTCATGATCAGGGTTAACCAGGGATGAAAATCTCTCTTTTACCATTTTTTCTGCCTCATCGACATTGACATCCCCGACGATAATGAGGGCCTGCAAGTCAGGCCGGTACCAGTCCTTATAAAATCTTTTGATCACATCTGTTTTGAAGTTTGTCAAAACGATATCCTTCCCAATGGGAAGGCGGTCCGCGTAACGGGCATGATTAAACAGTATGGGAAGGTACTGTCTGGACATGCGATCTTTTGAACCCTTACCCAGCCGTTCTTCTTCCAGCACGACACCTCTTTCCTTTTCGATTTCAGCAGGATCAAGTATAGCTTCCTGCGCCCAATCTCTCATGATATCAAGTCCTTTGCCAAACATCGCGACATCATCAGTTGGCATTGGTAACTGATAAACGGTCTCATCAAAACTGGTATAGGCATTTAAATCTGCCCCGAATCTTATACCCGATTTCTGCAGAAAATCGACGAGTTCATTTTTAGGATAGTTTTTTGTTCCGTTGAAATTCATATGCTCCATAAAATGGGCAAGCCCCTGCTGGTCATTATCTTCCAGTATAGAGCCAACTTTGTTAACAAGGTAAAGTTCTACCCGCTTTTTCGGCTCACTATTATGACGGATATAATAGGTAAACCCATTGGATAATGTTCCGGTACGTACCGCAGGATCTAAAGGAATTAACTGCGCATTAACGGAACATGTTAAAAACAGGCCAGCCGCGGTAAAAAATATTTTCTTGATGAACATAAGGTTCTGAATTGTTAATTTTTCAAAGTTGAAATGTATTATTTGGAAGCCCCTTAATTCCCCCACCGATAATCTGCAACTGATTGGGGAATTTCCGGTTACCCGGTTATTTTAAAATAGATGCTAATTTTTCTTCAAGATCGTCGCCGCGTAAGTTCTTTCCCACGATTTTCCCGTTTGGGTCAACCAGGAAATTTTGAGGAATAGATTTTACGTCATAAAGTCTGGCAGCCTCGTTTTCAAAACCTTTCAAATCAGATACCTGCTTCCAGGGCAAACCATCAACCTGTATTGCTTTTATCCACGCTGCTTTTGCAGAAGCCCCGTCAAGAGAAACTCCAAGCACGGTAAACCCTTTGTCTTTATATTTTAAATAAGCCTTCAGTACATTAGGATTCTCCTCCCTGCATGGTTTACACCAACTAGCCCAAAAGTCGATCAGTACATACTTTCCCCTATAGGAGATTAAACTTACTGCTTTTCCATCAGGATCATTTTGAGCAAAATTCACAGCCGCAGAGCCAATTGCTACTTTACTCATATTCTCCTGCATCCTGGCAAGACTGACTTTGGTCAATGAATCCCTCACCACCCGGTTCCTGCCTAATGTTTGGATAATTGCCAGTCCCATTTTGTCAGTTTTTACCTTTTCAGGAAGTATATTTACCAGTGTGTCTTTGCCCGCATCACTTAAATAGGGCAATTGAACAAGGAAATAGGTGGTATATGGGCTAACCCTGTTATTTGGATTTTTCTTGACATAGCTATACATATCAAATATGGTTTTACCAAGCATCCCGATCGACCGAGTTTGTACATCATCCCGCAATACTTTATTGGTCTTAAAGTCCTCGGAAGCCGCCAACTTCCTAAGTTCGTCGCTTTCCTTTTTTAGTTCCTTACGCATATCTTCAAACTGATGCTGAGCAAGGGCTCCACTTCCGGTAACCGCAAAAATCGATATAACGCTATCTGAAACGATGTTGATCTCGCCCTTATCAATGATCACATTCAGGCTGTTCGCCGGCGTGTTTTTTCCTTCAGGGCTTTCACTTATCGTTCCGCCGACAACCTCATCCGAAGCCAATGTCCCACGAAAGCGATAAGTCCCGTTAATAACCTCGGCGCTATCTTTTTCTTTTGTTAAAAAGCCTCCGGTTCCAATTTCGGTCAGGTACAATTTTGCGGGCATGCTTTTCATGTTTTTCAAGCTGCCATTAATCGTGAATTTCAAGTCTTGTGCAACAGTGTTTATACTGCCCAGGCAGATAAAGACCATGCCTATGATTGTAATTTTTCTATACATTTGAGATCGATAAGAGCAGCAGAATTTAAATCTGCTGCTTCGTTCATGAATTAAAATTTATTGATTGTATCCGGGCGCCTGTGTTAAATTTGGATCCGCGAGTATATCAGGTGAAGGAATCGGTAATATTTGTTTATAACCACTCCAGGTAGCGCCTTTACTTGGTGCCACCAAGGTCATCACGTCATTAATTTTTCCACTTCTTTTAAGATCAAACCACCTGTGCCCAAACTCTGTAAACAGCTCTACCTGACGTTCGTGCGCAACAGCGTCCAATAGCAACGCCGGGGTGGTAGCTGTTGTATTCGGCAATCCTGCCCTATCACGAATAACATCCAGATCGGCAGCAGCGCCGATCGTGTTACCCAACTGAGCCCTTGCCTCAGCACGGATCAAATACTGCTCCGCGAATCTGAAAAAAACAGGGGCTTCACTAATAGTTGGCGTTGATGCGGAAACTTTATATTTATTGGCAAAATAATAAGTGGCAGCCGGTGCCGTAGGGGTAGCCGGTGCGTTAAACTGCCCAACCCAGTTTGCAAATCTCCCGTCATTGCTTTCAAATGCATTCTTCAGGAAAGACGTTAAAGGCAATTGTGTTTGAAAGGTTGTTCCCGGTGCCCCATTGACAACCAGGTATACCGCATCTGCATTGTTAATATTGGGTGTTGTTGGCTGGATTTGCCAGATGGTTTCTTTGCTGCTCTTCAAAAAAACTTTGTTCAGGTCTGTTTCCAAACCATAAATAGAGGAAGAGATCACGGCAGAACTTTCTATTTCTGCACTCTTCCAGTCTTTTGTATAAAGGTATACTCTTGCTAGTAAAGCTGTCGCTGTTTGTTTATTTGGCCGGATGCGATCGGCAGATACGAGTCCCTTCCCGTCTACGTAACTATTATCGGCTAACAATCCCTGAGCATCCTTCAGATCTTTAATGATCTGTACATAAGTCAGGGCCTGGGGGCTTCTTGCAATCGTATTATTAGCTGTAAAATCACTCGAAATAACGAGCGGTGTATCGCCGTATAAATTTGTCAGGTAGAACATGATAAACGCACGTGAGAATTTCAGCTCACCCAACAGTTGCTTTTTTACAGCGGGTGACAATTTTGCAGAGGCTGTTACGCCTTCAATAGCCGTATTGGTTACATAAAGCTCTGCGAAGAGTTCTTTCCAATAAAAATAACTTGTCGGAACGGTCGGTGAATAAGTGTTGGTATAAAAAATGGCAAACTGAGCGGGTAAAGTTCCAAAGTTCACTAATTCATCGGCCGCGAGGCCCAGGTTAAGGCTGATACTATTCGGACCATTATAGATCACGTTAGCACTTGACATTCTGCTAAACAACCCTGACACCACAGATTGCGAACTCGCATCGGACAAGTAAACGTTTGAGCCGTTCAGCGAGGTTATAGACGGAGGTATCTCAACCCCTTTTTTGCAGGCGCTTATCGGGATACAAAGCACTGCTATGATGATGATAATTGTCCAGTTTATATAGAATATTTTCAGAAATTTCATGATTCAATAATTAAAGGGTGATTTGCATTCCAACAGTTATCGTTCTTAGGGGGGCTATTCTCATTGAACTCTGATTCTCCGGATCATACGTGCCATATTTGGAGATCGTCAACAAGTTCTCTCCCTGGGCATATACCCTTAGATTTTGTATATGCCATTTTTGAACGGTTTGCAACGGAAACTGATAACCCAAACTGGCATTTTGCAAACGCATATACGATGCATCACCAAATGCCAGGTCACTACGTGTTGCAGCCACATTTGAAGTAAAATCTCCAAATCCGGAAGAATAGCGGGCAACATTTGTAATATCGCCAGGCTTTTGCCACCTGTTTAGTACATAACGCGGCCAGTTGACCGGCAAAATACCTACCGGCAGACCGGCGGTCTGACCGAACGCATTGGAACCTATCTGATTGACGTAACGGATAAGGAAACTCAGTGAGAAGCCTTTGTAAATGAATGTATTCGATACGGAGCCGAAAAAATTCGGGTTTAAATCAATTAACTTCGTATCATCAATACCCTGTACGGGTGTACTGGTGACGCCGCCCGTACTGCTTACGAATTGATAAAGACCTGTTTGCGGATCGACACCGGCGGATTGGTATACATTTGCCGCATTGATCGCATTATTTAAGAAGCGTGATTGCGCAGGAGTAAGTCCCGGGTATTCCTTTAATTTATTCCGTTGCCTGGTGAACAGGAATGTTGAACTCCATCGAAATGTTGCATTGGTAATATTTACCGTATTTAATGTTAGATCAAACCCTTTGTTTTGGATCTTGATAGGCATATTCTGATAAACTGCGGCAAAGCCCGTTACTGTTGAAGCAGGATTATTGGCAAGAATATTGGAAGTAAGGTTGATATAATAATTCGCGTCTACAGCAATACGACCGTTGAAAAATTGCAGTTCAGCGCCAAAGTTTTTCTTGGCTGTTGATTCCCAGGAAAGCTGGGGATTGGCGATATTACCCGGAAAAAGCCCGGGGATGCCCTGGTACGGGAACGAAGAAGAATAATAATTTTCCAGATATTGATTATAAGGGATCTGGTCATTCCCGGTAACGCCATAACTTGCACGCAATTTACCGAAGCTGATAAATTTCAAGTTATCTTTTATAAATCCTTCGGCAGAAAATATCCAGGCGCCGCCAACAGACCCAAATAAGTGAAATTGTCTATCAGCCCCAAACCGGCTGGATCCGTCATAGCGACCGGAAACATTGACGATATACTTATCGTCCCAAACGTAGTTCAGACGGCCAAAACCCGCGTTGAATTTATAAGTTTCGTAAGAATAAGCCGAATTTGATTTGATCAGCGTACCGGCAGTCGGGCTTTGGATCAACAGATCAGAAGCATATCCTGTTACTACCAATGGCAAAGATTCTATGGTTCTTTTTTGTAAGCTGCTACCCACCGTGGCCGATAATACCCCTTTTAAGATATTCTTGGTATAAACTGCTTGTGGCTCTACACTCCAGTAGGTGTTCGTATTGTAAGTAAAAGTGCTGCTTGCTGTGTTGGCGAAAGAACTTGGTGCAGATGAGGACAATGGTGATCCGTTAAATTCATTTACATTCTGCCTGTTATAGCCCATCGTCGCCTGTAAAGAGAAGCCGTCAAAGAGTTTATAGGATAAAAGCAAGCTACTGGTTAAATTTGCCGCGGACATCTTGCCTACTTTGTTCCTGAGATAATATGGATTTTCGTTGAAAATCCCTCCGGGGTTATTTACAGAACCGTCAGCCTGTAAAAATTCAGGTGAGTTTGGGGCTAATATAGCGCTGCCTGCCAGATCTATACCGGGTATACTGTTCCAGTTACTTGTATAACCACCGGTAAAACCCACATTGAATTTTCGGTTCAGGGAGGTCGAGTTTATATTAAAGTGCACAGAAGCTGTTTTATCAGACCCTCCGATAATTTCCTGAATATTCGAAATTTGACGATAATTACCGCTAACCAGATATTGAACATTATCATTCCCTCCGGAAACAGACGCCTGCGCGTTTGTCGTACGGCCTGTGCCCCCCATAAATTTCTCCGGGTAGTTACTATATCTGGTCGTGTCAAATTTGCCATTGATATCGTTATCGGTTGGAAGGATCGCCTGATTACCATTGTTACGTTTTGCCTCTCTCCGCATTTGAAGATATTCTGTGGTATTCAACAACTTTGGAATGCTTTGCGCCTTGCTGATCCCCTGGTAAATATTAATATCAAATTTTGGCGCGCCGGCTTTTCCTTTTTTTGTGGTAATTAACACAACACCGTTAGCCGCCCGCGAACCATAGATAGCCGTCGCATCCGCATCTTTTAATACATTGATACTTTCAATATCAAGCGGATTAATAAAACTAAGCGAGTTATAGCTACTGTTAGCGGTAATTCCGAGCGTTGCCCTTTGGCTTCCAAAACTCCCGCCTTCGTAAGGCACGCCATCTACCACATAGAATGGTTCGGTACCGGTTGAGCGGCCGTTCTGCCCCCGGATATTGACAGAATAAGTACTTCCCGGCATGCCGCTGCTTTGTGTGATCACCATACCAGGCACGGTTCCCTGTAATACCGAGAGTACGTTATTAACCGGGTATTTCTCGATTTCTTTCGCGCTGACCGTTGTTTGATCCCCGGTGTTCAGTCGCCTGGTCGTTTGACCATAGGCGATAATCTGAACAGCATCAAGATTACCAATATCTTCTTTCATCACGATCAGCAATGGAGATCTAACGTCGGTAACGGAGATCTCCTGCGTAACAAACCCGATAAAGCTGAATCGTAATTTACCTCCTTTGGTTACAACAAGGGCGCTGAATTCGCCTTTCGTATTTGTTGTCCATCCATAATTTGTGCCCACCTCTTTTATGGTGACACCCATTAAAGGGTCCCCCCGCTGGTCGGTAACCTTTCCCTGTATAAGTTCGTTTGCGTTAAACGGTGGATTTTGGGTGGTGACAGCTATTTCTTTGCGCCTTATGACGATACTATTATCATGTTTAAAGTACTCTAAAGGTCTGTTTGTAAAACATCTGTTTAGGACGTCATCAATAGTCGCGTCACTAATTTCGATATCAACACCCGGAAGATCCTTAACAGCACTATTTGTGTATAAAATCGTATAGCCCGTTTGTCTTTCAAGTTCTTTAAAAAGCCTTTTGAAAGCGATATTTTTTTCACTGAGCTTTATACGCTGCGCGTTAGACGTCGCGTTTACATGCATCAAAGTGACGAATATCAATAAAGTGGTTAGTTTTATCACTCTTATTAATTTTTTAAATCGGGGATTTAATTTCCACGACAGCCAAAAAGTAGAATTTTGCATACCTTTATATAGTTTTGGGTTAGGTGTTAATTGTCAGAATAATTAAATAGATTGACCCAGGATGTTGCCGGAAAGTGGTGGGACACTTTCCGGCTTTTTTGTGGTCAATCACAACCGGAGTCCTGGCTCCGGTCGTCGTGTTTGAGGGTAGTTATTTGATAATAATCTTTCTCCCTTCTATCGTATAATTAATGCGTGTATAACCAATTAGAATTAATGCGTCTGAAATTTTAATATTCCGGGATAGTGTCCCGTTAAATTTTTCGTCAGGAATTTTGCCGGCAAATGCTACTTCTACATTATACCATCGTTCCAATTGTCGCATAACCGCAGGAATATCTGCGTTTTCGAATTGGAATTTCCCATGTATCCAGGCTACAGCCTCTTCTGCATCGGGATTATCCGTTATTTGAATATTGTCCTGGTCGTTGGTTGCGACCGTGGCCTGTTGGCCGGGTTTCAAAACAATACTTTGTCCCCTTTTATTGATCCTGACAGCCCCCTCCAATAATGTGGTCGTTATTTGAGGTTCGTTGCTGTAGGCGTTTATATTAAAGTGGGTTCCCAGGACTTCCGTTACCTGGTCATTAGTGGTCACCCGAAATGGTTTATCTTTATTTTTAGTAATTTCGAAATACACCTCTCCGGTTATCGAGACTTCCCTGGTATCTTTTTGAAAAATAGTGGGGAATGTTATGGATGATCCTGCATTAAGCCAAACTTTGCTCTGATCAGGTAATACAACTTCGTACTGCCCTCCTTTAGGTGTACTGATAGTATTCAATCCGGCCGTATTACCGGCCTGATCAGTAGTGGTATAAACTACATTTCCATCCTTTATTTTAGTAATTATGGAACCACCTTCCATTGCTATCTTGCCATTGGCAGCATTGTTCAGTACGATCTTGTTGCCATTAGAAAGGGTTAATACAGCCTTGTTGCCACCCGGCTTGATGTCTGTTAAGTTGGCAGCTTCCTTTTCTACCTGTTTCGTCGAAAAATAAATTTGGTAGAGCCCTGCCGAAAGCATCAATACAATAGCTGCAGCAGCTGCCATTTTAATCCACATTCGCGCATACATTTTCTTCGGCTGTTCCCGCTTAATTTGCTCATAGATCCTGGATAACAATAAATCCCGGTGTTCTAAATCACTTTTCGCAATGATGGAAGGTATTTCAATTACCTCATCCTCTTCTTTGATGAACCACTGGTCAAACTCTGTTTGTTCATTTTCCAAAAGGGAACCGGTTAGCCATTTATGCGCTAAATCCTGCAACCTTTCTTTGTTAGAATTATTTATCATGACCGTGTTTTACATATAAGTTCTTTATCACGGCAAAAACCCTCAAAAACTTTAATATATTTTTAACGGTGCCTTAATAAGGAGCGCATATGCTTACAACAGCATATCGGAAATTTAAAATATCGATGATTTTATAATAGAAAAACGGAGAGGAAAGATTTCAGGTCGTTTAATATGTTTTTTTTCGCCCGGTATAAATGAGCATCGACGGATTTTTCTGTTATTTCTAACTTATCCGCGATCTCTTTATAACTCAAGCCATCTATTTTATTGAGCTGATAGATAATGCGACATTTTTCGGGAAGCTTTCCTATAGAGATCTCAAGTCGTTTACGCAATTCTTCAAATTCTAAATATTGCCGGGTAGAATCATCTATCAGATCCAAATCCATCGCACTAAGATTTGACGACGTTCTTTGACTGCGCTGTTTGTTCAGAAACTTTATAACGCGGTATTTAATAGAAATCATCAGATAATTTTCAAAACCGGTGGTGACCGTCAGCGTCCCCCTCCTGTTCCACAATGAGACAAAGATATCCTGAACAATATTCTCCCCTTCCATAACGTCCCCGGATTTGGAGATAGCGTATTGCAAAACTTTTTTCCAATACCGGTTATACAATATATCAAAAGCATGATGGTCATCGAGCGCCATTCGGTCAAGCAATTCAGTATCGGTATATGGGGTATTGTATACCATGTAAATCGTTATTTATAATAAAAAGAGAAATAGAGGTGTATACCTAATGACAAATGAACGATATGTATAAAACAGCCTAAGGAACATTTATATCATCAAGTGCGTTCGAGCTAACAGATATGCTGACATCATATTAGCGCGGTGCGCACCGTTGTACCAGCTGTAAATATAATTAAAATAGATTTAAGACCGTTCATCTTAAGGTCTGTTAATTCCCAATCGCCGCTTTGCAAAAATCACCTCTTCAGCCTAAGGGCTCCCCTGAGCACCGAATGCTGCTCCGACACTTTCAGTACGTTATATCATCATGGTTAATGTCAGGAAAATCGCTTACGATTCCCCCTGTTTACAACATACAGAGATGCTTTAATACAACGGTTGCTTATTATTCGATAAGAGATTTAGCGAAAGGAAGCCATCCTTAAATTCACCGGAAACAGGAAGTCACGGATCAACCCGCTTATATGATCAACATTGTCCACTCTACCCCTCCGTTCAGAAAGACTCTACCAGCTTTTAGATGACATTGGGGTCGCTTTAGAAAGTGTATTTAGTAACCTTCCTGGATTGAATCATTGTGCTTAAATGGTGAATATCAGACTGGTGGTTGAATGATGATCATAGTTCTGCCTGGTGTACATGGTTGTCCCAGGGATATTTCTTGAAAGTTATTGTGATCCTGACACCTCCCTTACTTTTTATTTTAAGGTCGCCCTGTATCTCTTTGCTCAATCCTCTGATCAGCTGCAGGCCCAGTGAAAGCGGTTCTGTATCTTGTACACTGTTGGTCATCCCAACACCGTTATCTGCCAGTTCCAGTTTTATTGAACCGTTCTCTTCCTGCAAAGAAATCATGATCTTGCCCCCGGTATTACCAGGGAATGCATATTTTATAGAATTGGTTACTGCTTCATTAATAATCAGCGCAAGGGGAATAGCAATGGTCTGGGGCAGGCTGACCCGGGCGATATTGATATGAAAATAAATCTGGTCTGACGAAGTACCGAAGCTGTCCTTAAGGTATTGCAGCAGCTCGGGGATATAGATCGACATATCAATGGTCTGGATATCATCAGACTGGTACAGCTTCTGATGGATCAGCGACATAGTATATATCCGGTTCTGACTGTTTTCCATTGCTTCCAGCGCATCATTTTCCAGGAAAGCAGACTGCGATTCCAGCAAACAAATAATAGTATGCAGGTTATTCTTCACCCGGTGGTGGACTTCCTTCAGCAGCCATTCTTTTTCCTCCACCAAAAGTTCCAGCTGTTTGTTTTTTGACTCTACCAGCTTATAACTTTCTAAAATGGATTCATTGCTTTTTTGTTTATACCGGTAAAAACGATATGTAATTACACCTATAATGGCAAACAATATCAGCGCTGCCAGAATGATATTACGCTGCAGGTTTACTTTATCCAGCCTGGCTTTTTGAAAACGGGCCTCACTGTTTAGTAGCTTGATCGATTGCTCTTTCTGTTTGGTTTCGTATTGCACTTCCAGTTGAGCCATCTGGCCGCTTTTTGTTACGTTATATAAGGAATCGCTTATCTTTTTGTATTTTTTGAAATGGCTAAGTGCTGATGCAAAATTACCGTCAGCAGAATCTACCTTACTGAATGCCAGTTCGAAATTGCTTTTAAACAGGTGGTTTTTGATCTTTGGAGACAATTCTGCCAGGGCAAGATATTTACGCGCCTCGATAAAATTCCGGCGCTGTATATTTATATTCGCTAATGCAACGTTTATTAAGCCGGCCCAGGGTTTCAAATAATAACGTGCATCAGTTTTCTGAAAAAACTGATGCACATTCAGGAAATATATTTCTGCCTGATCGTAATGCCGCAATGCCATATGGTATTCCCCAAAGCACATGTCGATAAAATTAACAGCGAAAGGGCTTTTTTCTTTTTCATGCTGTGCCCCGGTCAATAAAGTAAGCGCCTGACTAAATTTACGGGTATTAATGCATGCTCTTGCAGCAGCGCAAACAGCCTGGTAATAAAAATCATCGTGTTCACTTTGTTTGTAAAGGGCAATTGCTTCGTTTGACCAATATAGGGCCTTATCATGCTGCCCTAAATTATTATAAAGCACGATTACACCAAAAATCAAACCTGCCCTATCCTGCAAAGAACCCGTACTATCCATGGTCTGCAGCATTAACAACTGATAGTTTAATTCATTTTTCTGATCATTTTTCGCACGATAAACAGCAGCCAGCAAATCATAGGTATAATGCAAGGTTTTATAGCCTATCTGCCGGTATTGGGTCAACACCTGTAAAAGCTCTTTTTCAGCCAGATCGAGCTTACCCTGGTTTAGATGTACATCGGCCATGTTTTTATACGCTGCAATTGCTTCAAGGCGGTAATGCCCTTTTTTAAACAGCTGGTAAGCGCATTGATAGCCGTAAAGTCTGACAGGGGCACGAACAGAGTCATCATAATAAACATTATCACCCATTTCGCTCCAGGTGCTGGCCTCCTGGTAAACATTTCCTGTACGCCGATAATACTCAATGACTTTGAATGATTTACGCCTGCTCTCTTCGAATGCGCCGGATAAAAAGTCACATCTGGCATAGTACCGATAAGCTATGTACAGATAAGCCGTTGCATGCAGTTTTTCACTCAGAACTTCTGCCTGCCGGATAAAGCCCAACGTCTTATAAAGGCGTTTGTCTTTAGCTGCTGTGTAATCTACATGTGCCATTTCATAATAAGCCAGCGTTAAAAGATTGCGGATCATGTTTGTATCAGCTTTCTCAACCGTAAGCGAACGAATCAGAGAATCAGCTGCTTGCTTGCTGACTACCGATTGTCCATGGGAAAAAGATACTGAAATGATTGTTAGCAACAGGGAGAATAAAACAGGCTTAAGAATATTGAGCTTCATTGTAAAAGTTGTAGGTAATTCCTTCAGCACACTATCGACCGTTCATAATACGAAAACACTATTAATTTCTTTGATAAATCACTCCATAACGACTCATGTCAAATCCATAAAAGAAGCGCAACCTATTAGTTTTTTGATCAATTACCCCTACGCGAAATATTAAGTTATGGGACCCGATATCCATTAAAAAAAAACACGATCGTATTTGATTCCTAAATGTGGTTTTAAGCATTATAATTGTATATCCTGCTAATACATTGTCAACGTCCGCACTGTCTATCGCCTGCACTTTAAGAAATCGGCATTAGAGCTAATAAATTGCATCAATAAAACAGATGAGCAAAACAACAAAAATGATCTATACCGTATGGAGTCCGAGTTAACCTAATGGTATATATTTATTTTTCACCTGCTCTCTTAAAATTGTTTTAAGGTTGTTTTCATCCTGTTCCTCTGTAAAATCTACCAGGTAAATTTCATGATGAACGCCGGCCTTTATCAAATCCTTGTTATCCATATATTGTTGAATTTGTAACAGTGTTTTTCCTTCCTCAGGGAAAGGCCCCAGATGCAACATTTGTACCGATTGACCTTCTGTTCTTTCGAACAACTCGATTGTTACAGCTAATGTATGATCGATCTCAATAGAATTAACGGCCACAGTAATATCTTTTTCTGTGATGTAATCCGGTATCCTGATCATTAACCGGTAATCGAGTTTATCAAGCGGCAACCTGCTAAAAATATCCGGAACAGCTACAAAACCATATTTATCCTCATCATACCAGTATAAAGCTTCCAATACAGACACTTCAAATGCTTTGTCGGTATTATCGAAATTTTCTTTGAGTTTATGTGCTGCCTTTTTCAAGGTGTTGAGTTGTCCGAAAAAAGCCTGATCGGTAAAGCTGCCCGTCGTCTGAATGGAAATAAAGTATGCCCGATCAGCGAACGCTATAGTTTCGGGCGTTGCCTGGGCGCTAAAATAGCCTTGGAACTTGTCCAATAGATTCAATGGTTTCATATATTATATTGATGAGATTGATATCGCTGAATCAATGGTAGATATTTAATTCAAATGACGGTATTCACTGGGCGCATAACCTGTTTTAGATTTGAATAAACGGGTAAAATGAGCCGGGTGCTGGAAACCAAGTGCAAACGCTATTTCCCTCACCGTTTTATTTTTATCCCAGATCAGGTCTTTCGCTTTATCTATCAGTGCCAGGTGGATGTATTCCTGCGTAGTTTTGCCGGTATAACGCTGCAATATATCAGCAAGATAGTTTGATGAAAGATTTAGCCTGGAAGCAAAATATCCCACGTTTGGTAAACCTTTATCAATTAAAGGAGCATCGGAGAAGTAATCGATGAGTAAACCTTCAAATCGCTGTACGATATCCATACTTACCGCAGCCCTGGTATTAAACTGGCGTTGATAAAACCGGGTGCTATAATTCAGAAGCAATTCCAAATTATTTAATATTAACTCATGCGTATGTTCATCAATGCCTCTGCTATATTCGTTTTCTATGTGCCTGATACAGTCAAACAGGATTAGTTTTTCTTCATCAGATACATGCAACGCTTCATTGATCTTGTAATTAAAAAAGGAATACTTACTTAACTTTTTTCCAAGTAGAGTGCCATGCAATAAATCCGGATGAAAGAAAAGCCCCCATCCTTCTTCCGGTGACGGCGCGGGACCGGGTTGTGACACCTGCCCCGGCGCAGTGAAAACAAGTGATCCTTCGTTGAAATCATAGTTGGAACGCCCGTAACGCATGCTGCCTAGATAATTCTTGCAAAACACGCAGTAAAACCCAAGGCGATAGGCATGATTTTCGGCAGGCATAATAAACTGGTGCTTCGCCAGGTCAACAACGCTTATTAGCGGATGTTTCGGTTTCCCGGCACTGTATAAGCCCAGAAGATCGCTTATAGATTGGATATCGATATATTTTTCCGGCACTTTATGAATTTAATTATTAAAAGTTAATCCGGTCATTTTTTCACTAAGCAGCCACAGCTTTTCGGCCAGTAATTTGTCGACAGCATAAGGCATTACTCCTGTGGGTAAAATTTCGGCATTGAAATCGGTGCTATCACCAGGATCTGCAAGCGGCGAGATATCACAATTTTCACCGTATACGCCCCCCATACCTTTAAGTTGCGGGTTGGTGGCAAACCATACGCTGGTAGCCGCTCCCTGTGCTACAGTCTTTTGCTGCTTTTTAAGATTTAGTATCGGAGCTCCTTTTTCATCAATTACGCCAAAGGCTTTGAGATCATCAGTAGAAAAATTGCGCGACAGCCCTGTATCCGCGATGTTTCCCGGATGTACAGCAAAAGCCCGGATATCCCGGTTTTCACCTCGCTTATCAAGGGCTACTGCAAAAAGTGATGTGGCCGTTTTCGATTGCCCGTAAGCAGCCATACGCTCATAATCCCGCTGCTCGAAATTAATGTCCTGAAATATCACCTGCGAAAAACGGTGTCCCCATGAGGATAGCGATATCACCCGTGCCCCCTTCGCTTTAACTAGGGCTGGCCAAAGTAAGACAGTTAACCTAAAATGGCCTAAATGATTAGTGGCAAATTGAGATTCATAACCCTGGATGGTACGTAAAAGCGGTGTAGCCATGATACCGGCACCATTAATGAGTATGTGTAAGGGCCTCCCCGAAGCCACAAAACGATCAGCAAAAGAATCGATAGCTACCGGGTCAATGAGGTCCATGGTTTCCAATTCGACATTCAGACCGCTTAAATTCCTTTTTGCTTTATCTATATCGCGAGCAGGAATTATTACAGTTGCACCTGCTTTCAGTAAAACCCGGGAGGTTTCCAAACCGATCCCGGAATAACCACCGGTAACGATAGCTGTTTTTCCGCTTAAATCAATTCCTTTAATAACTTCTTCAGCAGTACTTGCTGCTCCAAAGCCCGAATTTATAGGCATTTGTGGCGTGACCTTCATTTTTCTAAGTTGCAAACTATTTGGACACCAGACTTACCTAAATCATGGTAAATCTTAACATTTTCACGGTTTCATCGCAGGACTCCAATACTCATTAACCGGATTACGCGCAAATTCCCAAAGCTCTTCATTTGTGATGGACGCTACTGCATATTTTAATTTTCGCAAATATGACTGCTCTTCATGGCAGGAACTAATAAACATTTCGGCCATACCGAAAAAAACGATAACTGAACCGGTTGGTCAATTCGGGTTAACGTAACCCGTCACAAAAAATAGCGCCGCCTTACCAAGGACAGCGCTATCAATTAACTAACTAAAAACTATTCACTTGACGTAGTGAAAAACGATCTTAAGTACTTTACCCCTATAGCTGTCCCGGCAAGAGTATCAATTTTATTAAATTCCCGTTGAGTAGGTATTTACGGGTCATATCTTTTAATTCGGCAGTGGTAATGGCTGTAACGAACTTTGGGTCATTGTTATAAGCATCAAAATTATCCCCGGATTGTACTTTTTCTACCAGGTAGTTTAACCACCATCCATTTTCATTAACATCTAGCTCCCGCTGCCTTAACCATTCGGCGTGCCATTTTGCAAGATTTTCCTCATGCGGGCCTTTATTTGCCAGCGCAGCAATTTCTGCTCTGGCTGTTGCAATTAACTTATCTACATTAGCAGGGGCGCAACCAAACTGGATGGTTAAAGTGAATTTAGGAATGGGGTTTTTTATTGTTGTGAGTTCAACACGCGGACTGTAAACGCCACTCTCCTTCTCGCGTAAGGTCTCTAATAAACGGATGTTTAGCGTTTCGCGCAGGGCATCAAACAGGATATTATTGCGGTCGTTAAAGTCATATTTTCCGGAATACACCAGCAACACAGATGCTTTCGCCTCTTTGCCTTTATAAATTGTCTTTGATATTTCTCCTCCGGGGATATCAATATCAAGGTCTCTAGCTTTATCTGTTAGTGTAGTGCGTGGAAGCGAACCCAGGTACTTTTCAAATATGGGTTTTGCAGTAGCAATATCAACACTGCCGGTAAACACAAACGTCATATTACCGGCGTTGGCAAAACGCTCTTTATAGATTTGGTAGGCTCTGTCCAGGTTCACCATATCCAATTTTTTGATAGATGGCCCGGTACGGCGGATGTTATTATTACCCAACACGGCGGATACCGTATCATTATAAACGCTACCCGGGTCATTAGCCCTGTTGTAATACCTGGCCCTGGAACGGTCCATCATGGTTTTGTAAAGTGTTGAATCTTTTTGAGGTTGTGTGAGATAAGCATAAACCAACGACATAGCCACATCAAAATCCTTAACAGAGCTGCCGCCGGTAATGCCCTGGTAACGTTCGGCTATGTACGGGCGCACCTCCAGTTCCTTATTGGCAACAAAGCGGTCAAGTTCGTTAGCGTTTAGGTTGCCTACCCCTGCCGCCGAAATAATGGATGCCGCATTTGCGGCAGATGGATAATCCCTGTCTTCATACAACGAGGTACCGCCGGGTGAAAATCCCCGGAAAAGCACCTGGTTATTTTTAAAAGCGGTAGGCTTAATGATTATTTTTACACCATTTGATAGCGTTAAAGTTGTTATCCCTGTCTTATCATTTTTTTCTTCGCTTACTACCTTACCGGCAACCGGTTCGATAGAAAGTAATTCGGATGATACCTTTTCCGTTGTGAATGGCAACATAGGCATACTTTTCACCTCAGCTATCCATTTATCCATCTCCTCTTTCCCGGGAAGATCCTTTTGCGCGCCGGCAGACGCGGTAATGATAATGTCACGGTTATTATCGCCCAGGTAGTTTCGTATCAATGTGCTGAGCTCATTCAGGTTGATGAGGGACAGGTATCTATTCATCAGCTTATATTCACCCTCAACACCCGGCGCGGCTTCGCTTTTTAAAAAATGTGTCAGGTATTCCTGTACGTAATTCTCTGAAGAAATTTTATCCCGCTCCCGGTAAACGTTTTCAAACTGTTCTTTTAAATTTTGTTTGGCCCGTTCAAGTTCATCGGCGCTAAAGCCCAATGCTTTCAGGCGCTCGGTTTCGTACCACATCGCTATAAAACCTTTTTTTAACTCGCCGGGTTTAACTGAAACTGCAGCGCGGTAAGTATCCAGTCCGCCTAAAAAATCTTTGATACCTGCATTTGCAGATAAATAAACCTGATCTGGTTTACGGGATAAATCATTAAAACGGCTTGCCAGCATACTGTTAAACAACTGGCGGATAAGCAGATCTTTATAATCTTCAGCGGCTTTCATAACAGGCGCTCTGTGTTTGATAATAACTTCGGCAACGGTGCCGGTTACTTCCTTATCCGTTAATGCGATGAATTGGTTTTTACCGGTAAGCGGTATGGCATAGGCGATTCGCTTTCTTTCAGTGACGGGGTTTTTAAGGTCTGCAAAAAGCGATTTTACTTTTTGTTCCATGGCGGCGGCATCAATATCACCAACGATGATCAGCGCCTGCAAGTCCGGGCGGTACCAGTCATGATAAAACTCCTTTATTGTAGCTGGTTTAAAGTTTTTCAGGATCTCGTCAGTACCTATAGGGTTACGCGCAGCATACCTGGAATGATTAAGCAGCAGCGGATAATATTGCTTCTGCAGGCGGTCTGTAGCGCCTTTGCTCAATCGTTTCTCTTCCAATATTACACCACGCTCTTTATCTATCTCTGTCGGATCGAGCGTGGCGCTTTGCGCCCAGTCGTGCACTATTTGCAATCCTTTGCTTATCAGTTCCTTGTTATCGGTTGGCAGCGGCAGCTGGTAAACGGTTTCGTCATAACCCGTATAGGCATTTACATCGGCCCCGAAACGAACCCCTGCCGATTGCAGGTAGTTCATCATGGTATTTTTGGGAAAATTGCGCGAGCCGTTAAACGTCATATGTTCTACAAAATGCGCCAGGCCAAGTTGGTCGTCATTCTCCAGGATGGAGCCCACCTTATTCACCAGGTAAAATTGTGCCCGATTTTTTGGGGTTTGATTATGACGGATATAATAGGTAAATCCGTTTTTAAGTTTACCCGTCCTTACAGCAGCATCTAAGGGAATTACAGGGGTTTGGGCAGTAGAAACCGTACCAATTGCGCATAGCAACAGGCCGCTCATGATTTTTTTGATCATAATTTAGCTTTATAACCGCCCGCAGCCTGTTAAGCTTACGGGCGGTTAAATAAATAATTTACCGGATGTTTTGTGGCAGTTTAGAAAAAGTGATCACTTCCTGCGGTATCAGTAGCGTGTAACGCGGGTCGTTAGCCGGAAGCGTATAAGCAGTTCCGTTAACCGTACGGGTGAGCGTTTTTGCAAAGCGGCTGTCCATATTTAACCTTCTCAGGTCGGTCCATCGCAGTCCGCGCATCAACAGCTCTTTACGGCGCTCTGCCAGGATCTTAGTAAGGGCATCATCCGCATTACCGGCGCTAAAGCCGGGAAACGTGCCGGTAGACCAACGGGTGACCAGCAATTTATTCATATCGTTTACCGCGCTGGCTGTTTGACTGGCCCGGGCATAACACTCGGCCCTGATCAGGTACAGTTCGTCTACGGCAAGGCCATTGAATAATGCTGCCGAACCTACTGCCCCCTCATAGTTGCCGATAAAGCGATAAGTGCCCGACGGATCAGGCACGTCCAGATTTTCTTTAACATATAATCGCTTCCGCAGGTCGTTATCCTGGTAAGCGTTAACAATTTCTGGGGACATCAGCGCTTTGTCTTCATCGCCATAACCAACTTCTAAAACACTGTTTTGCTGATCGATCACGGAATGGAAGATCACCTCCTTATTGAAACGCGGAAATGGATTATAACTATCCGGGTTAAGGGTGTTGAAATTGATCAGGTCGCTTTTAATTTTTAACGCCGCATCCGCGCTGGCTAAAGCATTTGGGTAATCTTCCATCGATAAATAAACACGGGCAAGCATGGCATATGCCGCTGCCTTATTTGGCCGGGATGCGATAGTCGACGTAGTATTTAACAAACCGACAGCTTCCATAAGGTCTTTTACAATAGCATCGTAGGTTGCTTTAACCGTACCCCTGCCCGGTACATCATTAATGTCGGATTTGGTATGGATAGGCAAGCCCGGTTCTTGTAAATTTGCATTGCTGTAAGGTTTAATGTAGAGCTGCGCCAATGGCCATAAAGCGTAAGCGCGAAGAAATAAGGCGCTGCCACGCAGGTTATTGACAACCGTGGGCTGGTCTGCTGCCTGTAGTTTATCCAAAGCCTCCAGGACCAGGTTACAGTGGTATATTTTATTATACGAAGCAACCCAGGCTGTGGCTGATGCACGAATGGCGTTAGGCCGCCAGGTGTATAAGGATTTATCTTCTGCCTGGATAACATCCGAGTTGTAACGGTTATCGTCCATATAATAATCATCGGCAGAGATCTCTCCGTCTAAAGGATAATTAACATTGAACAGACTGTAATTGTCCAATACAAGCTGGATATCTTTTGTGGTTTCGATAAATGACTGTGAACCGCTTTTTTTGATGTCGACGTATTTTTGACAAGCAGACGCCATTGTTATACACACAAAAGCAAGGATATATTTGATGTAATTTTTCATGACTTGTACGATTAAAAGTTAGCTGAAAAACCAAGACTGTAAGTACGCGGTAAAGGATAATCAAAGACCTCCGGGTCTACCCCTTTATCATTAGCGCGCCAGATGATGCCCAGGTTACTGATGTTACCATAAAACCTCGGGTTTTTGATAAAGCTGCCCGGGCCTACTTTAAGTGTATACGACAGGTTGATCTCCTGTAAGCGGATATGATCGCCCTTTACCACATTTACCGACGAGTAATAATAAAAATTATCGCGGTTGGTGTTACCGGTCGACATGACTGCCGATGGGACATTTGTGGTTGCCTCATCACCCGGTTTTTGCCACCTGTTATTATATTCAATAGCCTGCAACGAATTACCTGCATATAGCGAACCATAGTTTACCACCTGTGCCTGCGGCCTGCGCACATAATAGCCGAATTTGTAAAGCAAATTGGCTGATAAGGCAAACGAAGAATAGGTAAATGTATTCCTGAAAGAGCCGTAATATACCGGAATGGCACTACCAAAGTATTTAAGCGTATTCAGCGGTGCATTCTGGATAGCCTTGTAATTGTTATCTCCCTCAACCGAATTGGAAATGCTCACTGCTTTGCCATCTAAATAACCGCGCGGGTCGCCGGTTTGCGGATCGAGCCCGGCCCATTCATACCCGAACAAACGTGACAAGTCGTAACCTTCGTTATACGAACCTGCACCGTTATTTACAGTGCTGCCCGCCTGGCTGGCAGCGCTTGCATAAAGTTTAGTTACCTTAACCCGATTATAGGCAAACAGCAAATTGCTGTTCCATTTAAACTTGTTGAACTGCAGGTTTAACGAGTTTAATGTTACTTCTAAGCCGTGGCCCTGCAGATTACCGGTGTTGTAATCAATATTGGTATAACCGGTGCTGGGGTCGAGCGCACCGCCTGCGATCAGGTCGGTGGTTTTTTTGCTGTAATATTGGATATTACCCGACAACCTGTTCCCCTGGATCAGGAAATCTAACCCGATGTTAAACACGCCTGTCCGCTCGGGCCGCAACTGGCTGTTTGTTATACCCGTGCCAAATGTGGTATAGGCATAAGGCAGGTTGGTATACGGGTTATTTGATGTTGAATACGTAATTAATGGCCTTGCAATAATGGATGGGTTTACGTTACCGTTGTACCCGTAAGTGGTACGCAGGGTAAGCGAAGGTACCAGCGCCCAGTGGTAAAAGTTTTCGTTATGAATGTTCCAGGCGCCACCTACCGAATAATATGGCGTGCCGTTTTGGTTGGTACCACGACCAAATTCGCTCGACATATCCTTACGTAAACTTGCCGAAAGCGTGTACCGCCTGTCGTACGTATAGGCCGCGTTGGTATAATAGCTTAAGGTACGTACCTTATTATCAACAAAACCGGTTGATAGGTTACGAATATATTCCCCATTGTACCCGCTAAAATCTTCTGCAAACGCAATAGGGATCATGGTTTTGTAATCCAGCTTATTATTGGTGTAAAGTGTTTTTTCGTCATAGCCATAGTAACCATCGCTTTTTGCAATGCTGTATGCCTGCGCAATATCAAAACCCGCGATCATGGATAACTGGTGTTTTTCTTTCCAGATATGATCGAAATTTAGCTGGCCCCTTAGGGTATGATTGTTTGATGTTGTTAAGATAGTAGAATACTGTCCACCCAACGGCAATTGCCTGTTATATGCCGGCACCGGGTCATAGGTCATGGGATCAACGGACTCGGGCGAGGTAGTGAAATAATTGATCATATTCCTCATATAAAATGAGTTTTGCCTGTAAAGGGTATTATCATCATTGCGGCCGTTGTTGTAGTTGTAGGTAACCTGCGCACTCAATCCGCTTAATATTTTGTAGTTGGCGCTAAAGTTCACATTCAGGTTTTGCGATTTAAGCTTGTTATAACCTTCGTTAATATCATTAAGCGGTACATAGCTGTAACTCAAAAAATTGTCGCCATAGGCATCTTTCACCGCAGCGGCAAATCCCTGGCGGTACATTTTTGCCAGTTCCAGGTAATTGCCGTTATCATCGGCCAGGCGAGAGTATGGGTAAAAGGTAGCATCGGTTGCGCCGGTTATACGGTTAGATGCCGCCTGTTCGTTATTGCGCTGAACGTTGTAGCTAATGTTTCCCTGTAACTCCAAACCAGTAAAAGGCCGTATCGCCATAGAGTAGCCCAGGGCCAGCCTGTTATAATCAGAGTTTTTAGTATTATTGATGCCTTTATCCAGGCCCCCCGATAAACGGTAGTTAAACCTTTCTGTACCACCATCCAAGCCTAACGAGTAGCTTTGTGTTACGGCATTCCGCAGAAAATACTTGTCGTAATCTTTCCTGATGTCATTGCCTCTTAAGGCGTCTAATTGTGTTTTTGCCTGTGCATCTGTTAACGTGCCTTTAAATTTCCAGGCGTCAACAATTTCCGCTACGGGCGATTTAATCTCCTGGCCGTAAAGGTGTGATATGCTCAGGTCAGGTAACGGCCTGTTTTGCTGCTCAAAATAGGCTGCCTGCGCATCTATATAATCAGACACGCTCATAGTTTTATTGTAAAACAGGTCCACCTTCTCAGTGATGTTAACGTTACTGTTAAAGGTGATGCGCGGCGCGCGGTTATAGCCACCGCGTTTGGTTTTGATGACCAATACACCATTTGCTGCTCTTGATCCCCAAATAGACGCCGCTGCCGCATCCTTTAGGATGGTTACACTCTCTACGTCAGTAGGATTAATTTTATCAATAGAGTACGGACTGGCAATACCGTCAATTACTACCAATACCTGCCCGCTGTAATTACCGTTCAGATCTGCATTAGCCGATTCGTTTAGCGTATTTTTACCACGGATGGTTAAATTGGCCAGCGGCGATTGCCTTGCATTGGGGTTTGCGGAGTTGTTAGTACGCAGATCGTTACGAAAATCAAGCGATGTAGTGATACCTTCCAAACGCCTTACCAGGTTTGGATCAGTACTGTGTTGAAGCTGTTCTTTTGTGATCACCTCAAACGAGCCTGTAGCCCTTTCTTTTGGCAGGTCCTGCAATCCGGTGGAAACGATAGCGACGCTCTTCATTTCCATGGCTAACTCTTTTAAGATAATATCAATTTTTGTCCGGCCTTTTATAGCGATAGTATCAGACTGATAACCGATATAAGAAAACACCAGGTGGCCGTCATCAGGCACTCTCAATAATTTGTATCCGCCGGCCTGGTCTGTAGCAACCTGGATCTGCGTCCCTCTTAGCCTGATGGTTGCCCCGGGCAACCCGGCACCCTGCCCGTTAGAAACGGAACCGCTTACGTCAATAAAATTTACAGCCGCGGTTGTAATGGTTTTATCTTTTAATACAATGGTATTATCATCAATGGTATAAGCCAGCGGCTGATCTCTCAGGATCAGGTCCAGAACTGTTTTTATATCGGCCGATTTTACGTTTACGCTTACCTTAGTAGTATTTTTAAGCTGCTGGGCGGTGTAAACAAAGTCGAAATTGCTCTGCTGCTGTATTTTTGATATGATCACCTTTAACGGAACATTTTTTTCGCTAAGCGAAATCTGCTGCGCAAAGCCTGTCGCGGATACCCGGAAAAACATAATGAACAGTAAAAATGTCGTCAATCGCATAATCAGCAGTACTTTACGAACGTGCGCATTGGGCACGCCAAATTTGATAGTATAATTTTTATACATTTGTTAAGTCTGGTTAATAAGTTGATACAATGAGGAATTTTATTGGCGTAATACCAGGCATTAGCCAGCTGTGTTGCAACCACATCTGGCTTTTATTTTGGATTACCGTTGTATGTATATATTATTTCGTTACGATAATCCTCCTTCCTGCTAATTTAAAGTGCACTTCATTGGTTAATTGGAGTTTTTTCAGCATTTTCAAAAAAATTAATAGAAATTTCTGACAACAAAACTTTCAAATGGATATGTAAATTCGGGTTTTGTTGGAATTAGTTTTTGACTGCTAACTTTACAATTAGCCATAATAAATTCCAAAGCATCTTGGTAACTTTTGATCAGCAAGGCAACGAAATCAGCCGCGTCTTTTTCTATTCCTTCTAACTTAAATTTAAAGGTTGTTTGTTCTTTATAAAATATTAATTCAGTGTTTGAATCCTCCCTGAAAAAGGATACCATAAGTTCTATCCTTAGTATATCCTTATTTTCAAAGTACTCAGCGTGTTCAACGAAATTTCTAAAAATTGAATCGGGGCTTTCCGCTATTTCAGTGTTTGAACGATACTCAACAAGAATTCTTTTTTTTTCTGTAACTATCATTTTTATGGTATTACATCTGAGTGACTAAATTGATACGAAGATCCATCCGTTGCAATGGTTCCATTGGCACTACGAGCAGTAACTCGATATCCAACCATTCCCTGCCAATAAAGAGTTACAATTGGACTAGGAGCGAAACTTGAATGGTGTGAGGGAGTATAAAAATAAGCAGCGATAGTGGTAATTGTGCCATTAGGATCATGGATTTGATAACTTGCGGGTTGGACATCCGCAGTCATTGCCCCAACGTACAACACGAGGTGATGAGTTCCATCATATGAGTATTCGGCCTGACACCTAACCTTCCATTGCACATTATTTGAATACGGATAGAAGCCCGGAATAGGAATCGGTACAGGTTTATAAGAATTTGGCCCTTCTGTCGGCGGTAACGATTGTGTTTTTTTATTGCCTGCCTCAACTTTGAGACCGAGCTTTTCTTTAATTCGGCGGCCGTCTTTGTACTCGATAATAATAGAATCGGTCTTTGCATCAGATTTGACAGATGTTGGCATGAGAGCCATTATACTATCAACCTTCTTTTGTAATGCTAACTGTGTAACATTTGAACCAGTAGTAGTTTTCCGACAGCCAGATATTATTATTGATGATAAAAAGATAACCAAATATCTTATATGGGAATAGTTATTACGATTTTTCATAATATTAAGCTTACATTCCTAATTAAATTATATGTTCTGATTATTAAATTAATTTATTGGTTGGCTATGCAATGGGTGTTATCTGTTTTATTGACGCCTTCATTTCTTTTATTTACTTACGATAATCTTCCTTCCAGCTACTTTAAAGTGCACTTTATTGGTTAATTCGAGTTTTTTGAGCACCTGCGAAATGTAAAAGCGTTTGTTTACCCGGCCGCCAAAATCATCTGTCGGCATCTCGCCTTCGTAAACAACTTCTACATCATACCACCGGCTTATCTTACGCATTATATTCTCTATCTTCTCGTCCTGAAAAACGATATAATTGTTTTTCCAGCCCATAACTTCATCAATATCTGCAGGCATAATATTGATACCCACGTTGCTTTTTTCTGCCTGCTCACCGGGCTTCAATATGGTTGAGCCAATGCGCACGCTACCTTCAAGCAAGGTTGTTTTGGTAAGCGGCTCATCATTATAACTGTTTATATCAAAGTGTGTACCCAGCACCTCCACCTTTTGACCGTGGCTTTTTACTATAAATGGCACTGCTTTATTTTGTGCTACTTCAAAATAACCTTCGCCACTTAACTCTACTTCTCGTTGTTTTTGGCCGTTAAAGGTAGATGGGAAAACCAACCGCGACGCTGCGTTCAGCCAAACTACCGAGCCATCAGGCAACACTAGCCTGTAGGTGCCTCCCTTCGGGGTTTGCAGTGTTAGCATTTTAGTATCGATGGTTACGTTTGCCTTGATCTTAGTATGGTCATCATAGGTAAGTTCACCGGAATAAACTTCGATGCCCACCCTGGTAGAATCTAATATTACCGTGCCACTGCCTGCTATGGTTAGCGTTGCTTTATTGGTACCCGGTGCTATGTCTTTTTTAGTACCTGCCAATTCGCTTACAGTTATGGGCGCATGGGCGAATTGCCATATAAAGTAAGCACCTACCGATAAAACCAAGATAGCCGCCGCAGCTATCGACCGCCATCGTACCATTCTTTTAACAGGGCGGTGTTCGTTCTCCAGCTTTGTCCATACCAGATCAACCGCTGCAAGGCGTTCTGCGATATCCGGAATTTCGGCGCCTTCTTCACGATAGTTTAAGTACCACGTTTCCAGCAAAGCCTTCCCCTCTTCGGTAGCTTTACCCAGCCTGAAATTTTCCAGCATCATCCTTATCTCTTCTTTATTCAATTCCGCCATAACTCAATCTAAACGTAAGACAGTCACCACCCCCAACAGGAGGTATCGCTTTTTTATTTTCTTTTTCTGATCAGCAGCAGTGCAGCGCCGCAGGCAATTATTAATGCCGGCAACCCCCAAAGCGTAGCCCACCTGTAAACCAACAATTGTTTCCGGTTTGCCAGGATCGCATTGTCCATTGGCGCCGGGCGTTTCACTGTTACCGGGAAGGCTCCATCGCTAAACCATTTAAAAATGCCATTAATAAACGGGAAATTGTAGGCCTGGGACATTATATTATCGCTCATAAAGTCCGCATCACCGCTTATCAGGATCTTTTGCTGTTTGTTTGCGACCCTTCGGGTCAGAGCCACCATCAACGGTTTGCTGCCTTTTTCATCGCCTTGCCGCGGTTCGTAGGCCACCGATGTAGATGAAGGGTCAAATGCATTTATTTTATTCCATCCATTCGCGCCGCTTTGCAGCATAGTATCTACGGTAAAATCTTTCTGCTGCACCTCAAGCTTAGCTACTGACGGCATAGCTACCGTAGCATACGGATTGTTCATTTGCTCAAAAAACTGATGATATGCACCCGTATATCCGGCGCTAATAATATCCGGCGCGGTGTTCTTATCAGGGTTAACCATCATCCCAGGCGTTAATTGTACGCCCAATTGCGCTAAAACCGGGTTAATAACCGCACGGTGCTGCGGCTCAGCTGTGATCAGCATATCGCCGCCTGCTGCTAAATAACGCTGTATACGTGCGGTGGCATTACTGCTTAATACCTTAGCCGGGTCTCCTAAAACTAACAAGGTTGTCCCTGCCGGCAGGTTGGCATAATTCAGGTTAGCGTTAACCACATCAAAACCCTCGTTTATTAACGATTTCCTTCTTTTACGGGCATTACTAAACAACTCATAACTCCTGTCGCCTTTTAGGGTGATGCTGCGCTCGTCATCGCCCTCCGCAAAAACTATTTTTTGGTTTGGGATAATCAATTTTTTTATTGCTGCGGTTATCTCTGCCTCTTCCGGGAATTGGTTGTTCTCGCTATACAATCGCAGATAACTGGTCTTACCATGATAGGATAGTCGTCGTACGAAGGTATTTCCCTCTGGATTCAGGTCTATTATCTTCCGGATCCGGGCTGGTGGCAAAAAGCCTTTAAGGTCTACCTGCAGATTATCCGCTACTTTTTCTGCGATCTGTTTTACGCTCAGGCCTTTAATATCGCCCTGGTAGATCATGTTGGGATTACCGGCCAGGTCGGTAGCATCGTAGTAATAAACATAGTTCATTCTGATACCCGGTATAAACCTGCGGAAATCTTCAAAGCGCGATAGGTCTGTATTTCGGGATACAGGCAGTCCCGCGTAAACATGCTGATCTAACAGGTTTACATAAGTGGTAATTTCAAGCGGCCCGCTTATCTGTTTGGCGATGGCCTGGCTTGCTGGTGTCAGCGTTTCAGATTTTTGAGCGGTAACATCCAAATACAGGATATTTAACGGCCTCGAACTGATATATCCGCCCAGCAAAACAACCACTATCAGCGCCAGGTATTTGCCAACCTGTACACCAATTGCTTTCGCTTCGCGCCCGGCCTTAAGGCGCAGAATGGTTAAACCAAGGAAAAGTGAAATGATCAGCAGGTAATAAATAATGTCACTGGAAGCTATTAAACCGTTCAACATATTTTCGGTACGGCCGGATAGTGACAGGAAATAGGTGAGATCCCTAATAAAATCGATGCTCTGCCCAAGGCCGCCAACATACTTTAATGCAGCAAATACCGCAAGCGTGCTAATGGCGGCAACCACCTGGTACCCTGTAAGGCTTGACATGAACAGGCCGATAGCCGCATAAGTAGCCGTAAGCAGGAACAGCGATAACAAGCCGGCGCAGATAAGGCCGACATCAGCATTTTTGATGATGGATGCCCCGATGAAGCTGTAAATACCTAAAATGCCTATCAGCATTATTGCATAATAGATTATGGCCAGGTATTTACCCAGAATGATCTCCCTTATTTTTACGGGTGATGATAACAGTAATTTGATAGACCCGCTACTGATCTCGCGGCTGACAAGCCCCATGGTAAGTAGTGGTATATATAAATAAAGCGTTTGCAGAACCTTATCGAATAAGCCGTTAATCCCGGGAAAAAGAAGATGGGTTAAATTATCAGCCTTCTCGCCCATCATAAACAATTCATGGAAACTGCCCAGCATCCCAAAAAAGCCCGTACCCGTTTGCACCATAAAAATAGCCAGCACCAGCCAGGCAACCGGCGAATAAAAAAGGATACTGATCTCCAGCCTGGCTATTTTAAATATCTTGATCATAAAGGTTTAGGTGTTTTATTTGATAACTGGGCGAAGATTTCATCGAGGCTGCTTTTTTCCAGCATGATCTCGGTTAGCTGCCAGCCATTCGTTACAGCCAGCTCAATAATTTTGGAAGAAACCTGTGTACTGGTATTAAAGTGTAAGCGGATGCCCCCATCATTCAAAAGTTCCGTTTGTGTGATGCCCATTATGTTGTTCAGGGTATCTAATGGTGGGGGATTATCCATATAAACCAGCAATGAGTTGGGCAATATGTAATTATTAAATGCCGACATGGTATCAGCAAAAACCATCCTGCCGCCTTCTATCATGCGGATATCATCGCAGGTGGCCTGCACTTCTGATAATATATGCGACGAAAAAATAACAGCCCGCTCTGTTGCTATTTCTTTTATCAGGTTACGTACTTCCAGTATCTGGTTAGGGTCGAGCCCGTTTGTAGGCTCATCAAGTACAACCAGTTTAGGACGGTGAATAATGCTTTGGGCAATACCTACCCGCTGGCGATAACCGCCGCTTAGGTTATTAATAACCCGCGACTGGAAATGAGCTACCCCGCATTGTTCCATAGCAGCATCAACTGCCGCCTTAATATTATGCTTACTGATATTACGCAGGAAGCCGCAATAAGTTAGATACTCGCTTACAGTAAGATCCAGGTGTAAGGGCGCATTTTGCGGCAGAAAACCGATACGCATTTTTGCTTCTTCAGGTTTTTTCCGGATGTCGATACCATCAATATGCACCGTGCCCTCCGTTTGGTTAAGCACACCGCATAAAATATTCATGGTGGTTGACTTGCCTGCCCCGTTTGAACCAAGTAAGCCCAGTACACCAACTTTGCTGATCTCGAGATTAATGTCGCGTATTGCCCAGTCGCGGCTGTATTTATGCGACAGTTGCGATGCTTTTACTATACTGTTTTCCAATTTGTTTTATGATTAAGCCCTTTTAAGATGCTTTATATACCGTAAGACAAGGTGGTTGATAAACAGGGGGTATCGCCTCGGAAAATAATTATGGAACTAGTGTAAATTAATGCCTGATCATCCAGAGTAGATAAGCGTATTGGAGAAGCCCCAACTTGCTGCGCAGATGCTTCAGGGCATTAGAAACTTGTTTTTTTACCGTTTGCTCGGTTGTGCCCATTATTGACGCGATCTCTTTATGACTTAAGTGTTGCTTTCGGCTCAGTTCAAACACCTCGCGCATGCGGGGCGGGAGTTCGGCTATCTCTTTTTCTATCACATCGCGCAACATAGATTCCCGCACACGATGGTCTGTAAGAGCGGTTTTTTGCTGTGAAAATTGCTGTATAGAAATAATATATTTTTCCTGTACCTGCTTTTTGGCAAAAAGATTGAGAATGTGGTTCCTGACACTAGTGTACAGGTAACCGGATAAGTTATTGCCTATTTGTATGGCCTCCCTTTTTGTCCATAAGTTTGAAAAAACTTCCTGGATAACGTCCTGCGCCTCAACGTGATTACGCGTTTTATTCCAGGCATGGTTATGGAGTGTTAGTTTATAGCGATTATAAATTTCTGTAAATGCAGACCTGTCTCCGGATCTTAACAATTCCGCCAGGTCATCGTCCGAATGTAAACTATAATCTGCCAAGGGGTCTTAAATATAATAGTTACGCGGATGGTTACTACACACTATGAATGACGCTAAATTATAAAAAAGCTTCTAAAAAGAAAACGCGCCAGGTAACTTAAGCGGTGTATCTAATTGCTTTTAATACCTTAGTTTCATGTGTTGCAATATAATATTTAATCTATAACACAAGCTAACCTATTTACAATAACTTAGTTACCATAGCAGCACCATCACCAACATTCATTACCATTGAAATTCACAATCTATCAACTGATTGGTCTTCAAAATATCCGCCACGCGGAAATCAAATTAGCTTTGCAAATTTTTCCGATACGCATTGGGCGATAATCCAATATGTTTCTTAAATATACGAGAAAAGTAGTATGGATCGGTATAGCCAAGCTGTGCCGCTATAACAATGACCTTTTCATCACTGGTGTGCAATAACTCACATGCTTTTTGCATTTTTATGGAAATAAAATAATCGATCGGCGGCATGCCGGTCGCCTTACGAAAAAGGGCGGAAAAATGTGATACGGAGACATTGTTATCCGCAGCCATATCCTCAACCGAGAGTTTTTGACCGATGTTATCACGCATGATATGCATGACGTTAGAGACCAGGTCTTGCTTTCCCTTTTTATCACTCTTTGACTCATTCTCGGGAAATAAAAATGTGGCTAGTAAATGATAAAGGTGAAAAGTTGCGTTACGAACAGAGGCATTGTTAAAACCTTTTTCCAAAATTTGATATATATTTTGCCAGATTTCAAGTCCTTTCACATTATAAGGGACAACAATTGGTTCATTGCCAATATTTATGTTAAAAGCCTTGTTAAAAGCACTTATACCATCGCCGGTGTAATGTATCCAATAGATGGTCCATGGATTGTCTTTATCAGCCCAATAACGCATGTACTTATCTGTCGCCGGAATAAGAACAAACTCATTGCAATTGATTTCAAAGTAAGATTCGTCTATTTTGAAATGCCCCTTCCCCTGTACGCAATATATCAATATATTATCTTCGCAACCATTAATTCGTTCGCGGTAATGAAACGTTGCCTTTGGAAAGTACCCAATTTGAGAGATGTAAACGGGTAACAGTCCCGGTTCACTGCACTTTGCATTATATAAGACCTTTTTGGGAATTTTAATCAATTTTTCGCCGGCAAAACCATCCGACTTTTGTAGATCAGCAACCATAAATAGTAATTGTCACAATGAAATTTATACAACGATATATTATTGAGTAATGGGAGCAGAAAGTAACTGTTAGCCTACGTGGTTGCATCATTTTCCCACTAGAATGGCGTGCTACAGTTTGGCATGTACAATTCTAAAAACAAATAATAAAGCTATTGTACGACCACCCCACCTTAAAAGGCAGAGTGATCGGCACACATAAAAGCATTCCGCAAAATAAAAGGGATGCGCTATAATAATTCAGTTTGCTTAGCCTTTCCTATTATTTTACCTTTTTCAGGCGAAGCAACATAGTTTCATGACTATTTATACTACTTTTCAATTTATTACTGTTGGCAAGCACCTTATGCTGCCACAGGTCCCTTACCTGATAAACCCCACTCAAACCTAATGTGGCAAATTCAAGATTTACCCCCTGCGCCTTTCCGCTACGGTTTAAGATAGCCAGCGCATAATCGCCGTTTTTCAATACTTTCAACAAAACCGTCCAGGTCTCATTATTGACCTTCATTATTCCGGGTTTACCCAAAGGATCCTGGTTTATAGCGATCGCTTCCTGGTTCAGGAGTATCCTTTTTGTCTCGGCATTCATATTACGGATATCGTTTGAAGCGAATAGCGGCGACCCCAGGATAGACCACAGGCTCATTTGGCTTTGGTATTCCGTATCTGTACATCCAATTCCGCCTAAATCGCCGGACGGTCCTTTTTTACCATAAAGGCCGACTACCAGCATATCCATATCATTCCAGTGTCCGATGCCCGGGTACTTGTCAAGCGGTAGGTTCTGATCCAGAATATTCATGAGGCCTTCACCTGTTTCTTTTGGCTTTGCCTGCCATTTGTCCCGAACGTCCAGGGTTGTTCGCCAAACCTGTCCCCCGGCATCAGCTGCCCATAGCCATGGTTTACGTTGTCCCCATTCGCAAATACCAAAAGCGATATCCCGCCCGCTTTTTCGCAAGGCGTCTCCCATTTTCTTATACCTGACTTTAGCCGTTTCCATATCATCCGGCGCATTGCAGTAGTCATATTTCAAATAGTCAATACCCCAGGACGCAAAAGTTTTTGCATCCTGGTCCTCAAAATTAAGGCTGGCCGTGTAGCCTTCACAGGTTACCGGCGCCGCATCGGAATAAATCCCCAACTTCAAACCTTTAGCATGTACATAATCGGCCAGTGCTTTAATTCCCGCTGGAAACTTGTTTGGGTCAGGGATGATATTGTTCCTGTTATCCCGTCCACCCTGCCATCCGTCATCTATAATAATGTAATTATACCCCGCCTTCACCATTCCGGTCTGTTCCATTGCATCAGCCATATCCCGGATATCTTTTTCGTTAAATTTGACTGCAAAATAATTCCAGGTTATCCAACCCATAGGAGGTGTTGGAGCCAGAACTCCATTCTCCTTCGTCTTCACTTGCGCTGCCGAATGCAAAGCAATTATCATAAGGGCTAAAAAAAAGTATCTAAAAATTGCGCTATTTGTCAATTTATTTTTTGTTGAGGTCATTTTATAAGGTTGTTTCTATTATTGCTTATTCCAAAAAGTTAATTCCGACATGTTACTATAATATCCGTCATTAGTAGTTACGTGTTTGATTCTTATTCTGATATATCGTACTGGTGGCGGATTTGGTAATAAATCAACTTTAAATGGCCTTTTGCCATCATCACCTCTGGTTACTTCTTTTAGTAACACCCAGCCTTTTGCAATAGATTCAGCCTTCCAGCCCGGATTATCAGAACGTAAATTAGTAGCAGCATTGGTAATATCCGCAATTCCCCAAACCTCAAAAATGTCAGGGTTGTTACAGCAATCCCGGCCGGTTTCCTCAATCTGAGAAAGATTAGTGTAAATTTTACCCATGTCAAATGTAATAGTATGTGGAATTGGAGCGCTGCCGTCACTATGAAATATATTCGGATAACCCTGTGGTCCAACCGAGCCATCCCACAATCTGCTCACCCGGGTCGATCCGGAATCGTAAAGGCCTGCATCACCAGGAAGTGTATTCTCTCTGAAAAGAGATTTATCACATTGGATGTTAAACAGTATTTGAGGAAACACGGTAGGTTCCGACACCGTAAAAACCTCTATGGCATTATTTTGGGGTTTATAAGAAGACCTGTACGATATTTCTGTACCAGGTTTATAGTCTGCTAAAGTTAGAATACTATCTTTGGCCGCAAGTTCTGTTTCTTTTACATTACCGGAAGTATTCGTATACTTCACGATAGTTGAAACATTTATTGTATCTGGCACATTAAAATTTAATTCAATATTTCCGTTAGGCTGTACAACATAAGGCACATCGCCATTGTATGGCCGGTTTAGTAAACTGGCCTGATAGATTGGCCCATAAACCTTTACACCATTTACCGTAGTTGGTACAGACCGATTTCCGGCAGCGTCATAAGAATAAATAGTAAATGTATACACATATTCCTGGAGATTATCTATGAGCACGGAAACACTGTCTTCTTTCGCCGTAATATCAACAATCTGAGAGTCTCGTTTATTGTTGTAGAAAACCACATATTTAACGATACTTGGATCTGAACTGGCTTTCCATTTTAACTTGATTTTCAAATTCCCGGGCATATCAATGACATCACTTACACTACCAGTGTAAATGTTTTCATGACCACCTAAAAAATTCTTGAAATCTGTTTGTTGTTTTCCACAACTCACGGCTATTATACCAATGAGTAAAAAAGAAAAGATTAAAAATGTAAGATTTTTCATCTGTTATTTATTTAATTTTTTTGCATGTTAGAAGTTAATGGCCTGCGTTAACTTCTAACATGCACAATTGATTAACACTATTATTGAGGCGTTCCATAAACGGTTAACTCCATAAGGTGAGCGCCACCAAGCCCTCCCCAGGTATTTTTCACTGCTAAACGTAAAAATTTCACATCCGGGGCCTGAAAAGGAATTCTAAAACTTACCCCTTTTTTTACAAAATCTTCATCCGCAGCAGTGGTTTGGCCGGGTTTACTCCCCGATGGCGGATCAGGAAACTTGAAATTTCCCAGATTTACCCAATCTCCTAAAACAGTACCCTCAGCGGCTACCAAAGGCAACCGTATATCCACGGGAGCGGCTACATTTGATCCCCATAAAGAAAATTCTTTTGGATTTGCGTATTTGTAAGTATAATCGCTTCCGATGCGCTCATACACTACAACGCGGCTTAATTTATATGATTTCCCTATACCAAAACTGCATGTATAAGGTGCCGGCTCGCCGGATAGTGTAGTATGCCATCCCGAGCCGTCTAGCTTATCATTCCATAAATTTGGCAATTGCCAGTCGAAACCAATCGGCGTATCTGATGCGTAGTTCAGTACGGTAAATTTTGACTTATCGCATGCCTCCTCATATAAAGGCGTAAGACTTTTTTTGAGTGTATCAGAAATATTGCCCCACCTATCGGTAACATATATCTCAAAATTTTGCTCTTCCGAATTATACCCCGTAACAGAGTAATCAATTTTTGCGGCACTCGTATAAAGCTGGTCCCGTATCTCCATTGCACGGGTATTCGGATTGTAACTCAGGAAGACCAGTCCCACTTCTTTGCGGGTTGGATTATCTGCTGTAACATTTACGCCTCCAAAATCCGGCACCAAATTGATGGTAGGCCTTACCAAAGCATAAACCGGAGTTCTCGGATTTACTGTAACAGTAATAGGATCAGACTTTATATTTGCCCTTGTCACCGTATATAAAGTTACATCATATGACTTTTCTTCCGAAAAACCATTTACGACAACACTGTCCTGATAATAGGAAGATTTGGTCTCCTTGGAAATTTTGTCATTGATTTTATAGGTAGCTAATACGTATAAAATATTAGTAGAATTTGGAAGGTCGTAAGTGATTTTAGCCCCACCATTAAAATTATCGACATTTACATTGCTGACAACACCGGGTTTAGTTTTATCGTCCGATACGATTGTGTTGAATCCATTATTTTTTTTACATGCCGCCATGCCTATAAGCAGCAAGAGCATAAGAAATGGAAAGGTTCGTTTTTTACTATACATCATGATATTTTTTATTAGATATTACCACAAAGGGTTTTGAACTAAATTAGCGTTACGGATAAGACTTTCATCACTGAGCGGCCATAAGTAATCCTTCGTATTGAATACAGGAATAAACAGGTTACGTGCGCGATAATAATTTACAGGCTGTTCATCATAAATACTCCAACCCTGTACAGGTCTGCTCATAACCTCCTGTAATTCTTTCCATCTTCGTAAGTCCCATCCTGGAATGGATTCAAAGGCCAACTCAATCCTGCGTTCCTGATGTATGATTTGTCGAAGACCTGCCTGGTTCTGATATTTCGAAGGGCTTGAAGAGAATGCCGCGGTCCAGGACTCGGCAACTTTTGGAATGCCGGCCCTTTCCCTTACTATATCAATATATGGTAATATCTCGTTATAGCCCTTTCCTTGTTCATTCAACGCTTCAGCATACATTAGATACACATCTGCAAGCCTCATCAACGGATAGTGGTAGTCGTCCCAAGTCATATTAACATCGTACGTTGTGAGGTAACTTACCAGCTTTTTTGGCCAATAACCGGTTACATTTAAATGCGTTGTGTTTTTAGGTCCTGCATAACCAGAAATCCCCCTTGCCTGCACATACGGAGCATTTCCTGGGTTTTGTAATGCAGTGTTACCGTTCCCATACCAGACCCCGCCATCAAAGGCAATTGATGAATAAAACCTTGGCTCGCGGTTAAAATGGGCGTTGACTGTCTCATAACCATCGTGGATATAGTATCGGTCAGCCGAAGTGGCGGTTTTTAAGTTATAACGATTTCTGTAATTCCAGGTTTTGTCCTCCTGAATTGGTAATCCCTTATCTGTGTAGAAAAGCTCCTGTTCCGCTATTGGTACGGCAAAAGTTCCCTGGGCTATCAAATTTTGAGCGGCGCCGGCTGTAAGTCTTGGCATTGCTCTTTCCTGCTTACCAAACCCAAATGTTGGATTTAATGCCCAAATCAATTCTGTATTTAATTCCCATTTTTCGGTAATGGCCGTTTGTAAGGTCAATACCCTTTTTAATGAGTCGGGGAGATTTGTTGGTATATTGCCCGCAGGAACAAACGTGTGTAAACGCATTCCATTGGCCAGGCAAGCCTGCAATGCGTCAGAACAGGCACTGGCTGCAAGGTCCCATTTCTTTGGATCAAACTGAGAATTGAACAATGGCTTTCCGTCTTTGTTAGTGAAGCTAGTGTAGTCAGGATTTCCATTAAATAAAGGACTTGCTGCTGTCATCAAAATTTGAGCCTTTACAGACAAAGCGATAAGCTTTGTAATTCTTCCTAATTCCTGAGCTTGATTTGGTATAGTTGTAGGCAGATCAGGCGTAGCTTCGTCAAGTAAACGTACCATGTAATTTACGACCGAATCAACAGGCGCTCTGGATACTTTAACGTCTTCCGGGCTACTCGTAATGGGAAGATTTACGTCAGTTATCGGTATAGGGCCATACATTCTAAATAAATAAAAATGGTAATAGGCTTTCAAAAATTTCACTTCTGCAATCCATCTTTTCTTTTCTGTTTCTCCAAGGTCTATAGGCTTATTAATATTTTCGATCAAAACGTTACAACGCCTGATGGCCTGAAACATTGGCTGCCCCCTCGTCTGCCCATCCCAATAATTTAATCCGGGATTGTTGGTCGTTTGCAGGCCCCGCTGTAAATTGAAACCAACCGCATCAATCCCCTGAAAATCATTAAGCGTATTTGCGTCAGGGAACATGATTTCTCCCGATGTAGTAAATCCCCCATCATACCAAGGGGTCTCTAAACTCTGTAACGTTGAATAACAACCAAATAAATAATTTTCGGCTTCATTACGGTTTCTAAAAGCATAATCTATGGTACCAACGTTATCAGGTGTAACGTCCAGATACTTTTTACACGAAATCAGGGACAAAGCCAGAACAAGCGTGTATAAATATTTTGTATATGATGACTTCATTTCTTTTTGTTTATGGGTTAATTATAAACTAACATTTATTCCAAGGTTGTAAACTTTTTGAAGCGGGTAAGCAAATCCATTGCCCCCAAGCTCCGGATCCCACATCGTGAAGGGGCTCCAGGTAATAAGGTTTAAGCCACTGAAATAGACCCGTAAATTCCTGATTTTAAATTTATCAAGTAATTTGCGAGGAATAGTATAACCTACCTCCAGGGACTTCATCCGAATAAAACTGCCATCTCTTAACCACCAAGAACTTGGCTGACGATTATTTTCGATCACTGCGCCATTTACGCCAAGTCTTGGGTATAACGCATATAGATTTTGGTTATCTTCTGACCAGTGGTTATCTGCATATTGCTGTATAACCTGGGTATTACCGGGCAACCAGGTGTCTGGACTTTTTATAAACGGGCTTGTCCGTCCCGGGTCAATTAAAAATGACACTCTTGCCTGACCCTGAAAAAAGACATTCAGATCGAAATTTTTATAAATACTTGAAACACCAAAACCATAAACAATCTCTGGTACTGTCGGGTTGCCTAAATACGTTTGATCTTTGTTATCTATTACACCATCATTATTTAAGTCGCGATATTTAATATCCCCCCCCATCGGAGCAACGCCATTACCACTAAATATTTGCTTTGGGGAATTCTTGGCCTCACTGTCATCAACAAATAGCCGTTCAGCAATATACCCCTGGTTTGTATTAATGGCTGTACCCGTATGAAGACGATATTTTTCGGCGTAGTCAGGTTCCTCATACTGTGTGTATTTATTTTTGGCAAAGGTAAAGTTAGCCATAGAAGATATTGAAAAGTCGTTATTAAATCTATGCTTTCCATCGAGTGAAAGTTCAAACCCCTGTGACACAACTTTGCCTATATTTGCAGCGATCCCTGACTCTAACCCCATCGTGGTGGTGATATAATCTCTGTTCTGTAAAATATTAGACTTGAAATTTTTATAAAATTCGGTGGTTAATCTAAAATCACTTAGGAAGGTAAGCTCCAGTCCCAAATTGAGCTGCCTGGAAACTTCCCAGGTGACATCCTTGTTTTCGTAATTGTTTATAGTAACTCCATTGTGAGAATAACTGTTGTTTGTTCCGAAAGTTGCCGGCCGCCCGCCGTTTAAATTCACGTCTGACAAATAGAAAAACCTACGGTCGCTGATAGCATCATTACCAACTAAGCCGTAGCTGGCTCTTAATTTCATTCTTTCAAATACGTTTGCTAAGCCTCCGTAAAAGCTCTCGTTCGATATGATCCAGGAAGCACCGCCTGTTGGAAAGAAACCAAACCGGTGATTTTCAGAAAATCGCTCAGAGCCATTATATCCAAAGTTGAATTCAAAAAAATATCGACTTTTATAGGCATAGGTGGCCCGGCCTGAAAGGCCTTGATTTCTGTACGGTAACGAAGTAAGCAATGTGCTTGCATTTGCGTTCACCTGTTGCTGTTGATATCCGATCAAAGCCGCGCTAATGTTATTATTATCGTTGATTTTGTAATTGTAGTCCAATACGCCTTGCATGTATAAAAATGTATTTAGCGTGCTTGCACCCCCATAATAATTCAAATACTCTCTTGCCTGATCGGTTTTATTGTTAATCCAGTTTAAAGTATATTGGTTCGTTGCTTTGTCATAGGCTTTAATATTATAAAAGTAGGGTGCATAAGCTAACTGAGACTCAAATCTAGCATACCTGTTAGTACTGAATATCCCCTTAAAATTCAACCCCTTTGCTAAGAAACCTAATTGTTGGTTAATTTCAAGCTGGGCTTGCATTCGGGATTCCGAAAAGCGCCTGTTCCCCCTAAGCAGCGCTGCATATGGGTTGATATTTGTAACTTCCGTAGAGCTGGATGGCACAGTTCCGTCAGCCAAAGGTGTGGCATCGACACTATTTCCAAACAATATATGTTGAACACCAACATTGGCCGCATCCGGCTCATAATAAGCTGGAAAATCAACCGGGCTGGTGTGCGTAGCTATATTATAAAGATCGGTCGCAAAAGACGGATCGTTGGTCATTGGACCAGTATATTCATTAAAATTACCGGCTAATCGAACAACCACTTCAGTGGTGTGCGTTAGGTCAATGTTTATATTTGACCGTAGCTGGTAATTTTTAAAGCTTACATTGTTGTTGTTATTGTTCCTAATATCCGTTTTTAATATACCCTTATCATCTGAATATGATCCTGCAATATAATAACGTGCTATACCGCCGCCGCCGGAAACGTTAAGATTTGCCCGTTGCGTATTGGTCCGTTTTCTAAATAACATATCCATCCAGTTTACTGCCGGATACACAAACGGATTGCTTCCGGGTGTGTTATCTATAGTTGCCTGGGTATTTCTGATCTGATTAGGTGTGTAAGCTTTACTTGCAGGTCCGCCTCTGGTTAGTAGCGCCTCATTGTAAAGATTCATGTAGGTGATCGGGTCTGCGAGTTGGAGGGTACGGACAGACTGTGATGATGATCCCTCAAGCCTGAAGTTAATTTGAACCTTACCGTTTTTACCCTCTTTTGTTTTTACAAGGATAACACCGTTTCCTCCGCGTGCCCCATATAGTGCAGTCGCACTGGCATCTTTCAGAATCGAAAAACTTTCAATATCATCTACCTGCAACCGTGCAAGGTCTGATGTGGTCATCTCCACATTATCTATTAATATCAACGGGTCTTTCTTGTAACCAAAGGTTGTTACACCTCTGATAAAGAAGTTCGCGTTGTCCTGCCCCGGCTGTCCGCTTGGCTGGAAAGCGATCACACCGGCAATTTTACCGGCAAAAGCTGCGGTCAGATTACTTGCAGGGATTTTCAGCTCTCCCGGTTTTACGGTTGTTACAGCACCGACAATCGCCTCCTTCCGTTGCTTTTGCCCCATCGCAGTAACTACTACTTCATCAAACTGGGTATTGCTTTCTAACAAAACGATGTTGAATACCCGGGTTTCTGTGATGGTGATTCGCTGCTCAACGAACCCTATATAGGAGAATCTTATCAGGGAACCAACTTCAACTTCAAGTATAAACTTTCCGTTGACATCCGTTTGGGTGCTAATCCTGGGATTATTCACATCGGCAACAACAACCGAAGGGAGAACAATACCTTTGAGATCCTTGACCGTCCCAGTTATGGTAACTTTTTCGACTCCTTTACTGACGCGGGGCACTGGTTTGGAAACAGGTTTTATAATGACGGTTTTGCCCTCGATAACATAGGTAAGGGATAAATTTTTCAGGCAGGTTTCCAGCACTTCGCTGATAGGTGCCTTGTCAAAATCTACATTAAGGGTATGAGATTCGTCGATACTTTTGGCAGACCAGTATACATTATACCCGGTTTGCTTGTTGATCTCGTTGAATATTTGTTTAAGTGTCGCATTCTTTTCTTTAAAAGTAATGCTCTGGGAATGTACTGATGCACTTGCTTGCATCAGACCAAGGAAGACTAAGAAAAAGGCAATCTTCATAATAAGGAGGGATTTTCTGACGTAGGCCAAAGGCATACAAATTTTTAGAGTAAAAAATTTATACATTTGTTAAGCTTTTTTTTGAGTTAGAAATGTAATTAGTGTGATTTTCTTATTTGAATAAAGCTAAAAAACGGGGGCATGCCAGTGCCTCTGTTTTACTTTACAAACAGGATGGGGATTCCTAACTGGATCTGTTCTGTGTTCTCATAATTTTGGTTTTTTTTGGGTTTATTTGGTTTGGTTTATTTGGTTCGGTGGTTTTATAAAGGGGGGCTATTCTTCATCACATAAACTGTTGCCCCGCGAATGCGGAATTTAACGTCCCCTGTCTGCTCCATGATTTTCAGCATAGCAGACATGTCGGAAATACGGTCTGATAAAACGCCATAAAGCTCATCCTTCAAACTTTCATTTTCGTAGGTGACTTTGACATTGTACCATCTTGATATCGTTTTCATAATGACTTCCAGACGCTCGTCATCAAATCGGAATTTTCCGGATTTCCATGCAACTGCATAGTCGGTATCCACATTTGATATCTTAAACTGTTTCCGGAAGGAGGCTTGCTGTCCGGGAAAGAGCTTTGCGGTAAGGTCTCCGGAGGAAAGCTTTACTGCCCCTTCTAAAAGAACGGTCCTGATTTCATCCTCATCCTGGTACGCATTTACATTAAAATGAGTCCCCAATACTTGGATGACCTGATTTTTGCTCGTCACCTTGAATGGTTGTTTTGCATTCGGATAAACTTCAAAATAGCCCTCTCCAACGAGTATAACGCTTCTGTTCTTCTTTGAAGAAAAGTTAACCGGAAATTTTAAGGATGACATGGCATTCAGCCACACCTTAGTGCCGTCCGATAAAACAATCTTAAACTGTCCGCCCGCGGGTGTCTTAATGGTGTTGTAAATCGTTGTTGTATCTTCCTGGTAATCATTGTTTTTTCCAGGAACCGCCGGCAAAATTGAATAGTGGATCTGTCCTCCTGTGTTTTTAACAATATTAATTCCGGGCTGAGAAGGAATATTGTGTTGCTCATGATCATTTAAGCTAACCTGTAATCCGTTTGACAAAATCAGCACGGCCTTATCTCCCCCCGGTGAAACTTTCACTATCCTGTTTTGTGACGGCACATTTCTATATATACTTGTTAAATAGACTGTTGTCATACAAAATATCGCAGCTATGGATGCTGCGGCAAGCCAATAAATACGATTGGATTTTTTTCCGGTTTCGTTTGCCGCCCTCATTAACCTATGACGCATAAACTTTTCCACAGCTAACTCGTCTTCAGGGAATTCTGATTCCCTGTTAGCAACAGCGCGGTACCACTCAAGCAATTCTTTTTTTTCGGCATCCGTAGCCCTGCCGCTCTGGAATTTGCTGATTAGGCGGTAATTTATCTTCTTCAATTTATAATTGGTGTGTATTAATAGAGATGTTCCGCGTGAAAGCCTTTACCCTACATCGTAAAAATTTAAAATGTAGTTTTAACACTTTATCGTTATTTATTGGCATTTTTTTACCTGTCAGTTCAATTATTAACCTTTAATATACCGCCAATATATTTTGCTCAGAAAGCTCATTATAAGTAAATGCTTTCTTTTTAAAGATGACGGTTATCTTAAATCCCTGCTCACTGTTCAACTGAACTTCTCCCCCGAGTTCTTTGGTCAGCCCCTTAATAAGCTGTAAACCAAGAGAGACCGGAGCGAGATTTTCCGGACTTTCAAGCATGCCGATTCCATTATCAGCTAATTCAAGCCTTACCCAATCCCCTTCGTCAGTTAAAGAAATCACAATTTCACCTCGCCTGTTACCAGGAAAAGCATATTTAATCGAGTTTGTCAATCCTTCGTTGATGATGAGCGCCACAGGAATTGCAATAGCGGGATCAAGACTGACGGGGTCGACGTGGATCCTGCAATAAATCTGATCTGTGATACCAAAACTATCCCTAAGGTGCTGGACCAGTTCAGGAATATAATTTTGCATATCAATCATTTGGATGTCCTCAGACTGATAGAGCTTTTGATGAATCAGGGACATGGTGTAAATCCGGTTCTGGCTCTTTTCAATCGCTCTTAACGCATCATTTTCTAGGTGCGCTGCCTGTGATTCCAGTAAGCATATGATGGTGTGCAGGTTGTTCTTTACCCGGTGATGTACCTCTTTAAGCAACCATTCCTTTTCCACCACAAGAAATTCCAATTCTTCATTCTTTTGCGTGATGACCTGGTTTTGCCTGGTAATCGTCTCGTTGGTTTGAAGGATAACTTTATTGATCTGCCGCTTATTCCGGTATTGTTTATAGATCAAGATGGTAATAAGAAACAGGAACAGAATAGCACCTATAGTGACATTTTTAATTAGGTTCGCTTTATTCAGCACCGCTTTTTGAAGTTTAGCGTTCGCATTCAGATACAGGATGCGTTGATCTTTTATTTTAAGTTCACTGGTATTCTTCTGCGTTTCATACTGAATCTGAAGCTGTTGTATCTGCCTGCTTTTTGTTTCGTTGAAAAGCGAATCGTGAATGGTAAAAAATCGCAAAAAATGTTTATTAGCAGCTTTATAGTCAGACATCAGCGTATCCAATCTGTGCCATAGCCGATAATTTTGGCTGATCTTCACCGGGTCCTTTAACTGATTTGCCAGGGCTTCATTTATCTTTAAATATTCCGCAGCCAACTTATAGTTCTTTGATTCAATATAGAAGGTGGAAACCGTTATCAGCATATTGTAGCGTACATTATCAAAATTTTTATGTTGGTTCAATATGGTGATCAGCTGATCACAATATACCTGTGCTTCGCGGAAACGCTTAAGCGCCGTGTAAATGTGGAGATATGAAATAGGTACATAAATATCATAAGAATTCCCCTTCGATTTTAAATATTTCCCGGGCACACCTTTCGCAAACTTCAGCGCTTCTCCAGGCTTGTTCATCCGCACATAGGCATGCGAAATATTGGTAAATAGTAGAATGATGTTATTATTATCCCGATTGATCTCAGCAATCTTTAATGCACTTTTAAAATATAAAACTGCTTTTTCCTGTTCGTCAAGTTCTAAATAGATCAGACCCAGCGTATTGTTAATCTCGCATCGCTGCATCGAAGAGTCCTTAACACTCTCTGATGTTTTAAGTGCCATTAACTCGTATTTGATGGCATTTTTAAAATCCCTCTGGTCATAATATATTCTGCCGAACAGATCATAAACGCCCTGTATTAGCGGATAGTTAATGGATTTATAATCTCTCAAAGACTCGTTTAGTGTTTTTAAAGCTTTGGTGTCTCCCGGTACAAAAGTGTAGAGATCTGCAAGAAACTGCAGGCTGGCCGCCCTTAATTGGATATGCTCCTTTGTATCTCCGGCATGACGAAGATAGTGGATGCCCTGTTCAACCAGTTTTATCTTTTTTGGAAGTTGCTTAATATCTAGTGCATCATAATTGCCGGCATCTTCTAAATACGCCTGTGCTAACAAAAAAGAATCATTTTCTTTTTTAAGGATAACTATCGCCCTTTCGGCCAGTGTGATTGCGGTTACTCTTTGCCCGCCTTCCCGGTTTAGCCGGGCGGTGACCGTTAAAATCCGGCCATACATTTTCCGGGATTTCAAGTGATCATTTAAGCGGTTTGACCTGTTGATAAACACAGCGGCACTGTCCAGATCAATTTTTGATTCGCCAGGTTTATTGATATGAAAATCGGCCAATTCCAGTAATAAATTGATACGTAAGGAGTCGGATTTGCTCTGGTTTAGCGATTTAAGTAGTGAATCTGCTTTTTTTCTTTGGTTGTCCTGCCCATAAACACCTATGATGGAAAAAAATAAGATTGCAGTAAGGAGTAATTTTTTCAGCATAGTTGACAGTTTTAAGTGTAGCAGTAAAACGCTCTCACGTTCCCTGAAAGATAGAGCCCCATATTCCCCTTTCGAATATCCGTAACCGGCTGTCCATGATCTGCAACCTTAAAGAAGAATATAAGTTCCGGGTTACCATTATAATGACTGTTGGGTCATTCACTTCAGCGACCGGCAGGATAACGTACGGCATTGCTTAACAATCAGAATGCCAGTATTGTAGATATTTAAAAATCAGATACATACACCTAAATCTCCTTTTTAAAAAGGTGATATTTCACCGTTTTAAAATCAAAACGTGAAATACAGCAGCTGTTATTGAGAAATCATGTGTAATGTAGCACCGGTTCCATTTAAGGAGACATCATTTTGTTAGTAACCGGGAAAGCAAATAGAATGACCGAAAACAGGTTAGTGAACAGACCATTCCTGTAATCATGAAAAGGCAGCTGGATTACAAGTTCCCGCTAAGTGTTTGCTTAACTATTTCGCGGTTTTGCCGAGATATCGGTATTTTGGTTTGGTCATTGAGCCGCAGGGCACCGCCATCTTCATTTAGGTAGCTCTTAACAAAATTCAGGTTAACCAGGTGTGATTGATGCGTGCGCAAAAAACGGTGAGACTTGAGTATATCGGCAAACTCCTTCAGTGTTTTGCAAACCAATACAACCTCGCCTGTATTTAAATAAAAGTTGGTGTAGTTGTTTGATGCCTCGCATCTTATAATATCAGTGATCTTCACATACAGCGTTTCGGTAAATGCAGGCAGTGCTATCTTAGGAATATGGTTTGTTCCGGATTTAAGGTATTCCATTAAATTCCCAATATTGTAATTCTCCTTCCGACTATTTATTTTTTGTTCTGCCTTTGCAATAGCCAGTTTAAACTCGTTAATATTTATTGGTTTCAACAGGTAATCCAGTGCTGAAAATTTTATAGCCTGTATGCCGTATTGGTCGTAAGCGGTGATAAATATGATCTCGAAATTAATCTTATCAAAAGCCTTTAGCAGATCAAAGCCCGATTCACCCGGCATTTGTATATCCAGAAAAATCAGGTCAGGTTTATACTTCTCAATCAGGCTTATTGCCTGGGCGGCACGGGACGCTGTTGCGATAACCTCAACTTCGGTGCAGTAAGTATCGATGATACCCTGCAGGTTTTCAATATTATTTAATTCATCATCAATTATTATGCTCCTTATTTTCATTTGTATAATCTTACAGCCAGCTTGATAAGCGGAGGTATATGGTTGTGTTATTTTTCTTTTTATCTATGTTTAAAGTCAGGAGCTGGCCTTTATATAACTGATTTAAAAGGTCCAACCGCTCTGTTGAAAGCTTGAGTCCGTAACCACTGGTTATTTCCGTATCTTCTGAGGTTACCCAAGTGCCATTATCTTTGATCGTGAAGATAAGGTCTTTTGCCTCATATGCTATCGCTATTTCAATTTTACCGGCTGTTGTTAGTATGCCCACGCCGTGTTTAACCGCATTCTCGACAAAAGGCTGCAGCAGCATCGACGGGATTTCGGTATTCGCAACGTTAATAGCCGGGTCAGCTGTTATTTCATAGTTAAATCCAAAACGTAATTGTTCCATTTGCAGGTAATCGTCGAGGATCGTTACTTCCTGTTCTAAACTCACTAACTCTTCGTTGTTCTTATCCAGCACATGGCGGGTTAAATCTGAAAATTTCCCCAGGTAATGATTGGCGCCGGCCATATCATTTTTATTGACCAGGTTTTGAATAGAGGTTAATGCATTGAACATAAAGTGCGGATTTAACTGGGAGCGAATTGAGCGTAGTTTCAAACCAGCCATTTGTTTTTGCTGCGCCGCCTCTTTTAGCTTACGCCGGTTGCGTCTGTAATAAATGCCAAACAACAAAGCAACACTTGTAAGTGTTGCTGCGATGTAAGGAAAAGCCTGTTTGAATGTGAGTGCCGCCTTTTTTTCAGGTCGGGTAATGACCTCTATAGGTATTTTCAAAACTCTTTCTCCGCCCCCCCTGTTTAATCCATTTTTTATAATAAAAATGTACTTTCCTGTCTTTTTAAAAACATCTGCGCCTACACTCACCTTGTCACCGGAAACGTGGTCTGCAAGGTTGACCGTATCTGTCTTTTGATCGCCGGGGCTGACCAGGTAAACATAGTAGGTAGCTGATTCGTGGTGTTTAAACCCGATGACAAGGGCCACAATACTATCTGGCTGTATCTTAAGGTTTGCCGGAACTCCGCTTTTCGGGTCATATGTAGTGGCGTAATCTTTATTGGTTTTGGCGTCGAACAGCTCGATATGCTGGTATGTCTTTTTATCGAGCACCATCATATTGTTAACCACAGGTGTAAAATCCGTGCGCCAGTCAAAGAACACCCCATCCCGGAGATTATAATTTTTTGTATTTTCAACTTCAATCAATAACTGCTTCCCGGGCTGGCAGAATTTTCCGATAAAACCATAGGGGCGCCGGGCGCCGTTATCAAAGGCGAGTTTGGGTATCGGAGACCAGGGTACCACCACAAGGCTATCGTTCATAACTACCCGGTATTTGTAGTCCTTCGCGTTATCCTCATTGATACCCATCGCGATCAATTCGGCCGGGCTACCGTCAGCGATAATATAACTCGGGTAAGACTTGGAAACCGATTTGATCTGCTCCCCGCTAAAGTATCTTAATTGGGGATTGAGCCTGACACCTAGTAATATAGCGCTCTTTGCCCAAAGCTCTTCGTGGTGACCTTTTTTGCCAAAACCGGCAAAACGTTCAGCTAAACCGAGGTTATAAAACGGCACCGTGGAATGTTCGCCGTTAAAATCAAAAAACACATTGTCCCCCACGGGCGCTTCTAACCATTGTTGCTGCGCAACGGCCTTGTTTAAAATGCCGATACTGCATAGCAAAACGGCTAAAACTACTAAAATTCTCTTTTTCATGATGTGCGGTTAAGTTTATATATAAATTATTACACATCAAAAATGAATTTGCAGAGGCTGAATCGCAATCCGTATTGAGTATTTGGCAGGTATGCCTTAGAATTTGACGCCGTATAGGTGAATTTCAGAATGTTAATTTCCTGATCGGCCTTCAATTTAAAGAATAAAATATCAACAGTAATAAATTTAATCTGCAATGGACTTGCCCATCCAATGAGCAAAATCCGTATGTCGTCAATTATCCAAAACAGCCTGTTGTTTAGCAATGTACGTTGGCCGGCATCACAACAACCTGGCATCGTCAGTTATTTAAGTCGTCAAAAGCAGCCCATACTATGTATAATTTTTCATTTCACCATCAAAACGACACCTGATAGAGTAAATACTTTTTTTTCTATAGATTTGTCTTTTATATTTTAGTATTTAACTATAAATCAGTCATGATTAGTTAAATGCGAGGCATCCATGGCAAATTACACGCAATATTCAGACAAAGAACTGGTTGCTCTTGTTAACAGCAGGGATCATGTAGCTTTTACAGAGATTTATGACCGGTACTGGAGAAAGCTACTGATGATCGCATGGAACCATACCCAGGAAAATTCGCATGCAAAAGACCTTGTTCATGAAGTTTTCATGTCTCTTTGGGAAAGGAGCGATCCTGTTGAAATTCAAAATGTGGGAGCCTATTTGGCTACCGCTATGAGATTAAGTTTGTTTCAGCATTTTCAAAAAGAACAGCGGCGAATGGGACTGGCGAAGGAAAATTACACATTTTCCGAACTTTCTGATGATGACGAGAAACTTGACGCACATTTTCTAAAAGAATATATCAACGGAATTGTAGAGGAAATGCCTGAGAAATGTAAATTGGTGTTTAGATATAGTCGTGATCATGGTTTAAAAAACTCCGAGATTGCCGAGAAGATGAATATTTCTGAAAAAGGCGTAGAAGCGACTTTAACGAGAGCATTGAAGATCCTCCGGTTTAAATTAAAAAACTACAGTATAGTTGTTTTCATGATTATCCTCATTAAATAATATTTTTCCAAATCCTGTAATCATCTACCGGCCTTCAATCATTCGGTGAATATAAATTTGGCTTCCTTACAATAAAAGGAAATATTTATTCATTAAGTCCGCTCCGGAGATAAAAAAGTCTTAATTTCACTAGATGCCCCTGTCTGAGTTTGGAGCAAAATCCATGAGCTTACTGATCAAAAACGTCTTTATGAGAAAAAGAACCCCCACCCTGCTAATGTTCATATACCTGTTGTTACCCTTTGTTACGCGTGCACAGTCCAAAGATTTGAAGATCATCCTTATCCGGCACGCGGAAAAACCCGGTAACGGCGATAATCTGAATTGCCAGGGCTTAAACCGTTCTTTAGCATTACCCGCGGTTCTTTTCAAAAAATTCGGCAGACCGGAAAAAGTCTATATACCGACCATAGCAACCGGCAGCGTTACCAAACATGTACGTATGTTGCAAACCGTTAGCCCGTTTGTGATCAAATATGGCTTATCGCTCAATTCGGCATTTGATGTGAATGACGCTAAAGGGGTCGCAACGTCACTGATCAGGGACAACGGAACTATCCTTATCGTATGGGAACACCAGGAATTAGTACCAATAATAAGTTATCTGGGTGTGGACACAAAAAAAATCAAATGGCCCCCAGATGATTTTGATACCATCTGGATTGTTACATTTAAAAAGGGCAGGGCCATCTTTACTACAGACAAAGAATCGCTTTCTCCCCGCTATGACTGTCCAATTTTATAGGAACTTTTATGGTGATGCTTTTATGGGCATGGATTAACAATCTGTGTGCGAATTTCAATAGTAACTGACACAAACTAGGTACAAAAGATTTGTGTGAGCGAAATTCGTTCTTAAAGACATGTTTACAAGACAATTGATTTCGGGCGGCTCATGATCCGGCAACTTTCATGTCATAAACCATTTTATATTTACAATGATTGCAGGCAAACATGTGCCCTATCATTGCCAACCTCCCCCCAATGCGCGGTACAGGTACACAATTGCTTGTAATTGCTGCAATTTGTCGTTTACACTACTTAACTGGGCAGCTAATAAACTTTGCTGCGCTGTCAGCACTTCCGTGTAGTTAGCTGAGCCATACTTTACCAATTGCTGTGTGTAGTTTACCGATTTTACTAGGTTTTCTAATTGATAAATCCTCGTAGCCGCCTTCGCCTCAGCAGTTTTATAAGACATCAGGGCATTTGAAACATCCTGTCCTGCACTTAAGAGCGTGTATTGAAAATTTAACAGGGCTTGCTGTTGTTGCTCCTTTGCTACTGTCAAACGTGATCTATTGGCGCCCTGGTTAAAAATAGGCTGCGTGATACCGGTCGCCAGGTTCCCGATCAATGATCCGACACCAAAGAAAGATCTGACACTGGAATAACCACCGGAACCGGTGAGTGTAAGTGATGGATAAAAGTAGGTGCGTGCCACGTTGGTTAATTCGAAAGCGTTTTTAAACCCGTATTCGGCAGCCATGACATCCGGCCTGTTTGCTAACATCCGGGCCGGAATACCCGGATTAAGAAATTTAACCGGCTGTTCAGCAGCTAAATCAGCCCGATGAACAGGTCCGGGTGACCTGCCCAACAAAAGATTGATCATATTTTCGGTTTGCCAGATAGATTGTTTTAAATCAGGAATGGTAACTTCAACAGCATACTTACTGGCTTCGCTTTGTACCACAGCCGCACCGGTTACTACATCAGCTATTTTTAAAGCTTTCATTGTGTTGACCGTGTTTTGCCAGTCTCTTACGCTTTGTTCAGTAATTGATAGTTGCTGGTCTAATGCCATCAGGTTATAGTAATTATTAGCAATATCTGCGACAACAGAGGTTTGCACAGCCCTTGCATTTGCCGCGGATTGTAATAAGGATGCTAACTGTGCCTTTTTAGCGCTCTTTAGTTTTCCCCAAATGTCTGCTTCCCAAGTAGCGGTAAGTTCCGCAGAATAAACACGGGGCTTCCCTGTATTGTTAAAAACTTGCGGATCAGATGATCCTGACAGCGCCAGCCCTGCATCTGCACTGATTACCGGAAAATAGGCAAGTTTACTTTGATCAAATAGTGCCTGTGCCTGCTTTGTTACGGAATAAGCCTTTTGCAGATCGAAATTATGACGAATGCCATCCGATATTAACTGCTGTAAAATGGTATCCGTAAAGACTTCGTTCCAATGGAGACTTGCCAGGGAATTTGTGTCTTTGACTGCGTAATCTCTAAACAGCCCCTCGCTGTTAGTGTCTGGCTTATGGTAAGGCTTTATGACATTACAGCCTGCAAACACAGCTATTACGCAAAAAAATGATATACTATTTATGATCAGTTTCATAATAACTATGGTTAAAGACCGGAGTCGGAATTGGTTGACCTATCCACAGCATCTGACATATTGCCAATACTTTTTTTGACTTTTTTCTTTATTAACTTTTCCTGGAACGTTTGAAAAATAATGAATAGTACAGGCGTGATAAAAATGCCAAACACGGTGCCGGTTAACATTCCTCCTACTGCACCAGTGCCTATCGAACGATTACCGTTGGCGCCTGCGCCGGTAGCCAGCATCAGCGGAATAAGCCCGAGTATAAAAGCAAACGAGGTCATTAGAATAGGCCTCAACCGGGCTTGTGCGCCGTTAACAGCCGCATCTACGATACTCATACCGTCGCGCCTTCTTTCTACTGCAAATTCCACGATCAGAATTGCATTTTTGGCAAGGAGACCAATCAGCATGATCAGGGTGATCTGCAGGTAAATATTGTTGGCTACACCAAATAGATAAGCGAAAATAAATGCCCCTGCGATACCGATCGGAATGGTTAATAAGATAGCAATCGGTAGGATATAACTTTCGTACTGGGCGCTTAAAATGAGGTAAACAAAAATCAGACACAGTAAAAAAATATAGATAGTTTGGCTGTTGCCGGCTAATTCCTGCCTCGTGATACCCGAGTATTCGTAGCTGAACCCTTGTGGCAGCTGCTGAGCGGCCACCTTCTGCACAGCGGTTACGGCCTGGCCCGAACTGTATCCTGTATTTGCCGTTCCATTGATATTAATTGAATTGAACAGGTTAAACCGGGTGATCGCCTGTGGGCCATAATCCTGGGTTAAGGTTACAAATTCTGTGATCGGGATCATATCACCATTTGCATTCCGCACAAATACCGCATTCATGCTTTCGGCTGTCATCCTGTATTCAGGAGAAGCCTGTACCATTACCCGGTACTGTTGGCCATACTGTGTAATATTGGAAACGTATATGCCACCAAAATAACCTTGCATGGCACCCGTAATATCTGTCACATTAAGCCCGGCCTCTTTCAGTTTAGGAACATTTAAATTCATTAAATACTGTGGGAAATTCGGGTTAAAGGAGGTCGTAGCAAACTGTATTTCCGGCCGTTCGGTAAGCGCGGATAAGAAGTCCTTACTTATCTTATAAAATTTTGCAATATCGCCGCCTGTTTTATCCTGCAATTGAAATGTAAAGCCACTGGTCGCACCAAAACCCTGTATGGTTGGAGGGGTAGTATATTTGATATCTGCTTCGTTAATGTTTGCAGATTTCATATTTAATTCTTTAATGATCGCATGGATCTCTCTTTTTCTTTTATCCCACGGAATGAGTTTCATAATGACCATACCGTAGTTATTACCATTACCCGATAGCGCACTCCGGCCGTTTATGGCCAGGACATTATTAACCTCCGGTATAGAATGAGCAAGGGCTTCGATCTTTCGGGTAACCTTATCGGTACGGTCTAACGACGCATCCGGCGGCAAGGCAATACTACAGGTTATAGATCCGAGGTCCTCGCTTGGAACAAAGCCTGTAGGAGTGGCTTTGGCGATAAGCAGCAACAAAACGACAAATAGTGCAAGCGCTAAAAGGGGCACCCATTTTTTCCTGCTGAAAAACGTTACCGCCTGGATATAACGCATTCGAAACCTGTCAAAAGCTGTATTAAAGGCCAGGTAAAATTTTTGTATAAAATTTAATTTCTTACTGTTATTATTTTTTTCCTTTAAAAATAGTGCACACAATACCGGGCTTAAAGTAAGGGCATTTGTTGCAGATAGAATGATGGCTATGGCCAGGGTCAAGCCGAATTGTTTGTAAAAAACACCAGCCGACCCACCGATGAAACTAACCGGAATAAATACAGCCGACATGACCAGCGTGATTGATATGATAGCGCTTGAAATTTCACTAATTGCATCAATACTTGCCTCTTTTGCTGAATGATAACCGGCATCTAATTTTGCATGCACCGCTTCAACAACGACAATGGCGTCATCCACAACAATGCCGATGGCCAATATAATAGCGAACAGGGTCAGCAGGTTAACGGTAAAGCCGAAAAGGTTGAGAAAAAAAAAGGTCCCGATGATGGCTACCGGTACGGATATGGCCGGGATAAGCGTGGATCGGAAATCTTGTAAAAACAGGAACACAACAATAAATACCAGTATAAATGCTTCGAGCAAGGTATGCAGTACTTTTCCGATAGAGGCGTTTAAAAAATCATCCGCATTTTGCAGAATCACATATTTAATACCTGGCGGGAAGTTTTTTGACGCGACCGAAAGCGCTTCGACGGTTTCCTGTATGATCTCATGCGCATTGGAGCCTGAGATCTGCGATACGTTTATAGATACGGCAGGGTGCCCGTTCAACCTGGTAGAATTGAAATAATTCAGCGCGCCTAATTCTATCCGGGCAACGTCACGCAGGCGCAGTAACCTGCTTCTTGTATTGGAGCGCAAAACGATATCACCAAACTGAGCCGTATCTGTCAATGTGCCGGGATATTTGATGACATACTGGAAGGCCTGCCCTCCTCGTTCACCAAACTGCCCTGGGGCAGCCTCAATATTCTGGTCAGCCAAAGCTGCGGTGATATCTGCTGGAATAAGCCCGTATGAGCTCATTACCTCTGTATTTAGCCATATCCGCATGGAGTAATCCATCTGGCTGGCTAACGTGGCGTCACCGACGCCTTTTATCCTTTGAATAACCGGGACAATATTGATGTCGGCATAATTTTGTAAAAAAGTCTGATCGTAATCAGTGCTATTGCTATATAGGGAGAAAGTAAGCAAACTGCTTGTTTGCATTTTTTGAACCGTTACACCCGACTTGATCACCTCCTGCGGCAACAGAGAGGTCGCAGTAGATACCGCGTTTTGTACATTTACGACTGCCAGGTTCGGATCGCTACCGACGTTAAAACTAACCGTAATATTTGCGGAACCATCGTTACCGGCCGTGGAGGTTACGTAATCCATATCTTCCACGCCGTTAATTTGTTGTTCCAGCGGGATAATGACGGTATTCAACACAACATCTGCGCTTGCCCCGTTGTAACTTGCCTGTACCTGTACGGTAGGCGGTGCAATATCCGGGTATTGAGATATGGGCAGGGTGAACAGCCCCACCAATCCGATAGTCACGATGATAACAGATATAACCGTTGAAAGAACCGGCCGCTCAATAAATTTCTTAAACATGATAGGGTTATTTCGGGTGAGGTTTATGGATTAAGGTATACAGAATCAGCGTTTATCAATCTGGGGGTTATTTGTAAACCCTCTCTTAAAGAGACAATACCGTCAACAACAATTTGCTGGCCCGCTTTGAGGCCGCTGCGGATCACATAAAATTGCCCTTCACTTGCACGAATTCCCAATTCCTGGGATCTAACTTTATTATTTGCGTCCAATACGTAAACAAAAGTTCTGTCCTGTATCTGGTACGTAGATTTTTGTGGGATCAACAGGGCCTTGTCTATCGCTCCGGGTATCCGCACAATAGCGCTGCTCCCGCTGCGTACCAGTCCGTTAGGATTAGCAAATGTAGCCCTCATGTTAACGGAACCTGTTTGAGCGTTGATGAGCCCGGTTTCTGTATCTACCTTTCCTTTGTTGGTAAGCTGTGTCCCATTTGCCAGCACCAAAATAACGGGGGGCAGTGTTTTCAACTTCTGTTGTAATGTACCACCCTTTGCAGCTAAAAAGAAGTCAAGCGCCTGACGTTCATTAATCGAAAAATAAGCGTATATTTTTGCAATGTTTGAAACTGTTGTCAGTGGATTTGTGGTGGTACCGGTAATCAAGCTTCCTATCTTATAAGGCAAAACTCCTATAACACCATCCGAAGGACTATAGATAGTGGTATAGCCCAGGTTGGTTTCCGCGTTGCTTAGTTCCGCTTTGGCCTGTGCAAGCACGGCCTGTTTAGCTTCCAGTGTATACTGGGCCGATTTCAGCTCATAAGGGCTGACAATATCCTGTTCAACGATAGGTTTTACCTGATCAACCTGCATTTTCGCTGCATTTACATCAGCTACAGCGATCTTTATATTAGCTGAGGCCGTTTTTACATTCTGCTCATATTGCGGCGCGCTTATGCGAAAGAGTAATTGTCCGCGTTTAACAGCTGCCCCTTCGTCAACGTATATACTTTCGACATAGCCGTCTATTTTGGGTCTGATCTCAATATTTTGAATACCCTGTATAGAAGCAGGGTAGTCCGCATCTACCACCACATCCCTTGGAGAAAGCTTCATAACCGTATAGCTTTTGAGCTTGGCCTGGGGGCCTGTTCCTGCTCCGCCGCAAGACGAAAACATCAAAAGCATGATAACCGGCAGAGGATAAAGGATGACTTTAAATAATGGCATATCTCTTTTCATTTCGTTGCGCGATAAATGTTTAACGAATTAAAAATAACCACCCGTTGAGCAGGTTTCATACTCAATTAGTTGAACAGGCAATATCAGTCGGTGAAACGGTGTTGTTAGTGTGTAACACAAGCGTTTGGCTATTTCGGCGACATTAAAAGAGACCGTCCCATGGGGCGGTCTCTTTTAATATATTTAGCCGGTAACGATTGCCGGGGCAATTATTTCATCTCGCGGAAAAAAGTAACCAATCCGTCAGGTTGAACTTTGACCACAACATGGCGATCGTCTTTCGCTAGTTCAACAAAGTAATTATCCTCGGTGAATTCATCATCATCGTCTATAAAATTATTTGGATTATCTTCGTTATCGTCGTAATAAATCACATTTACCGGGTTATAACCCGCATAGCTTTTTAAAATTTCTTTTTTTGCTCCTGCTGGGAGGTCGGCAAAAACCTTTGGGGTTATCGTACCAACCAACTGGCTGTCAGTGCCGTAATAAGCCTCTATGGTTTGCCCATGCCTTGTAAAATAAGCCACGTTATACATAGGGCCATGTTGCCATTTAAGTACGGTAACATTTCCAAAATCGCTTGAAAAATTCTGCTTGGTCAGGTTATCTACTTCGTTGTTCTCAATTTTACGAACTGCCTTTTCCTGTTGGGAAAGTTTTTCCTTCGTTTTATTCTCGGCAGCCTTATCGGCTATTTTTTCGCTTGCCAGTTCCGATTTGTAAGCTTTAATCCTTTCGTTCGCAGCAAATATATTTTGTGCCTGTGCCAAACCGGACAACGCTATGGCTGTCAGGGTTAATAGAATCGTTTTTTTCATAATGTCTATTTTTAATTATTTTAAATGAATGTGTTATTGTCCGACAAGACAATATTAAGGGGGTGCTTTGGAATTGCGGAACAGGATTCGTTAAATAGGCATTACGAATCGTTGAATTTTAGAAACCGGCACCTGTGCTATCAGTACTCAGTCTCCTTGACGGTCAACTACCTATAAGCACAGCCAGGCCCCTTCAACGACAGTTTCGGCCCGGTCAACTAATAAACCGTTAATTTGGAGTGCAGAAGGATTAATTTTACTTTGACCAGGAGGTCGATGGTCGACTGAACAGTTAAACATTTTTAATCCGGATAACATGAAATTGAACAGGCAAAACCGCTTTTTTCTGCATAATCTTTTTCATCCACAGGTAAGCTTTTTTGTAGTAACAGGAATCTGTGTGATCTTCCTTACCTTTTTAACCGAGAACAACGCATTGGAGATCGCTATCTCGGGCTTTGCATCCGTTTTTATCGGAATTGGTGTCAATAATTTTTCATCTCTGGAAACCCGTAAAACTGACATGAATAATTTCAGGGGCAAAATGGGGCATTCTGTCGAGATGCTGCGGATCGTAAAATCACAGGTTTCGTTGATCAATACGGAGGTAAAACAACAGATATATCATAACATCAACACGGAGTTTGACGAACTTGAAAAATTCATTGAATTAAGTATAAAAATTATTGAAGACGAAGCCTCCGAAAAAATTGCATGACCACAGCTTTGGCTGCCGTTTTGAAAAGCCGCAGAAACCTGCCGGCATGATGCTTAGGTTTTTGAAGTTGTTGAACCCATGACGTTTTACCCGGCGGTCTGATGTTTTTTAATTTTCATCCGAATAAATTTCGCGGCCGGCATGTTGCTTTCCCCAACAACGTTGTTAATCGATAATAATACATTGGTCTCCGGAAAATAAGTTACCGTATTCCGCTCCGGAATTGGATAGGGAACAACGATAAACAGCCTGGCTATACGCTCGATACCATCATCGTAATTATAGAGGTCAACCTTTTCCCCTTTTTTAAGACCCGCCCTATCGATGTCTTTCTGGTTCATCAATACTACCCTCCTTTCCCCTTTGATCCCGCGGTAGCGGTCTTCCAGTCCGTAGATCGTGGTATTGAACTGGTCATGTGTCCTGGTGGTGGCCATAAAATACTCATCGTCGGCTAAAATATTATCAGGAACACTGGTCAGCGTAAAGGGTGCCCGGTCAATATATTTTTCCGTAAGAAATCTCCCCTGCCGGGCAGCATTAGGAAGGTAAAAGCCGCCATCCACGCGTATCCTCTCGTTGTAATTTTCAAAACCCGGAATACACTGCTCTATGACATCCCTGATCCGGTCGTAGCTGTTCGCATAAGCTTGCCAATCAATCACCGATCTTATCCCAAGCGTGGCCACAGCCATTCGGCAGACGATGGCCGTTTCATTGATCAGCTGATCAGATACCGGACGCAACATTCCTTTGGAGGATTGTACCACGCCCATAGAATTCTCCGTACTAATAAACTGCAGCTGGCCATTCACTATATCTTTATCACTCCGGGATAGCGTCGGCAAGATCAAGGCTTCCCGGCCATGTATCAAATGGCTACGGTTTAGCTTTGTGGAGACCTGTACAGTTAAACTAAGTTTGCGCAGGGCTTCAGCGGTAAAATTGGTATCTGGTGTGGCTGATAAAAAGTTCCCGCCCATACCGAAAAAAACTTTCACTTTGTCGGCGTGCATCGCTTTGATCGCATTGACCACGTCATACCCGTGACTCCGCGGCGGTTCGAAACCAAATACTTCCTTCAGCCGGTCAAGCTGTGCTTTAGCAGGTTTTTCATTGATCATCATGGTCCGGTTTCCCTGAACATTGCTGTGTCCTCTTACCGGACAAACACCGGCTCCCTGCTTGCCAATGCTTCCTTTCATAAGTAACAGGTTTACAACCTCCCTGATCATATCGACCCCGTTAGGCTGTTGAGTTAACCCCATCCCCCAGCAGCATATAATACGCTTTTTAAAGGCCAGCATTGCGGCGGCCTCTTTAATATCATCAACCGGTATCCCGGCATCCTGTGCCAGCTTTGACAGATCATAAGCCTTAAATTGTTCCAGAAAAGCATCGTATCCGGTCGTGCTCTCCCTAATGAATGTTTCATCGATTACTTGTCCCGGAAACTGCTGTTCCGCTTCCAGTATGAGCAGTTCCAACGCTTTGAGAAGCGCCATGTCGCCATTTATCCTGACCGGCAGGTAAAGATCAGCCAGCTGAACGCCTGTACCAAGTACCCCGTTAAGTTGTTGAGGGTTTCTAAACCCCATTAACCCGGCTTCAGGAAGCGGATTAATCGCGATAATCTTCGCGCCATTTTTTTTCCCCTTTTCAAGAGCGCTCATCATCCTGGGCGCGTTTGTACCCGGGTTGTGGCCAATGATAACGATTACATCCGTATCATAAAAATCAGCTAGGGTGACCGTGCCCTTACCAATACCGATCGTTGGCATTAAGGCAGTCCCCGAGGATTCATGACACATATTGGAACAATCAGGCATATTGTTGGTGCCAAATTCTTTGGCAAACAATTGATATAAGAATGAGGTCTCGTTACTTGTTCTTCCGGAGGTATAAAACACCGCTTCGTCTGGCGATTCCAACGCATTCAGGTGGTCAGCAATCTTTTGGAATGCATGGTCCCAGGTGATAGGCTGATAATGTGTCCCGCCGGCCGGCATATACATGGGTTCTGTCAGCCGCCCCTTTCTTCCAATCTCAAAATCCGTTAGCTTCGCCAGGTCATATACCGCGTTTTCTGCAAAAAAAGCAGCCGTTACCTTTTTGGTAGTGGCCTCTTCTGCCAGTGCTTTGGCGCCGTTCTCGCAATATTCTCCAACCGGCGAACGGTCATCATCGGGATCCGGCCAGGCGCAGCTTGAACAATCGAAACCTCCTTTTTGATTCATCGCGAAGAGCGCTCTCACACCACGGAATGGGATCCCTTGTTCCGCCACATCAGCAAGGGCTGCTATTACAGCCGGTATACCAGCCGCCCATTTCTTCACACCTGTAGCGCGAAGTTTTAACAACCGCTCGGGATTTTCCGCATTGGGCTCTCTCGTCTTCTTTTTCATCGTCTGTTAACTATTTGTTTTGCTCAAGCAAAGGGTTGGGAAAATTATCGCTTTGGTCCTCCTCCACGTTATCCAGGCAGGTAAAATCTTTTTCAATCAGTAACGTAACTAAACCGCTGTGCCCGGTAAACCCTACTTTATCGCTTTCTATCAGTTCGTTAAGCATCAGCCTGGGTAATTGCAGGATCATGTGACAATCGACGAGGTCAGCGGCAAGCGCATCAAAATCCGCTACATGGATCTCGTACAAAAAAGTATTTGACATAAATTCCGTCGTTTCAATGATGGCACGTTGACTATCAAGCTTCGCCAGATCCGACTTGGTCAGCCGAAATCTAACTGAATTGCCTTTTATTCTGATTTTCATGGTACATTAAAAAAGTCGGTAACCTGAGGTATAAACGTTGAATCGCTTATCGCTTAAAAAACCGATGAGTGTAATATTAAATTCGAGTGCCAGCTCAATTGCCAAGCTGGAAGGAGCACCCATGCCGGCGATGACCCTGAGCCCGGACATAGCAGCCTTTTGGACAAGTTCAAAACTAATGCGGCCACTAAGTACCAAAATGTGCTCATCAAGCGGCAGTATTTCTGTAACAAAGGATTGTCCTATTACTTTATCCAGGGCATTATGCCTGCCTACATCCTCACGCAACAATAGCAATTCACCGGCGGCAGAGAATAAACCTGCGGCGTGAATTCCTCCGGTTGCTGAAAAATTGCTTTGATCCTGTATTAACCGGGCCGGAAGCTCATACAGGATATCTTTGTTGATCTTCAAATGCAGATCAGCGGAATTGCTGAATCTGCTTACTGTCCGTATAGCGGCGATCGAACTTTTACCGCATACGCCACAACTCGAGGTCGTGTAGAAATTTCGGTCCGAATGCTGTAATACAGGGATAGACAAATCGTCCAGTTGTACCGTAATGATATTTTGCTTTTGTTCTGCGCAAAACGTCGATGCGTGAACGACATCTAAAACATATCCGTTTTGTATAATACCTTCGGTAAATAAAAAACCCAGAGCCAGTTCCTGATCATTTCCGGGGGTGCGCATGGTGACCGCTAAACTCTTGATAATTCGATCATTGAAAGGTCCGTACTCCAATTGAATTTCCAGCGGCTCTTCTATCGAAATAATATCTTCAAAGGTGATGGCAGCCATCCTATTGAATTTAACCACGGAAAATTCCCTGATTCCCGGCAAAGGAGTTTTAATCATAAGATCAACATTTACTACGATTACGCATATCAACATTCTATATCTATCACCATTTCCCTCAGGAAATGGTGATAGAGCGGTTATTCTATAATCGCTGACGACTAATGCCTTCCCCCACCCCGGGCACCGCCACCGCGGAATCCACCGCCACCGCTGAAGCCACCACGAAAACCTCCCTCACTGCCAAAACTACTGCTGCCAAAACCACCCATATGAGTTGAAAATGCCTGGGCTCTTTGAAAATTTTGTGATCTCATCTGCCCGGCATCCCGGAACGCCTGCTGCTTGTCCAAGTCGTTAGCGGGCCGGATATCCCGTTGATCATTTCGCTGGTTACTCGACTGCCATTTACCGTCGTCATTCCGCTTAAAAGTGTTGCCTTGTTTATCAGCAAACACATTGCTGCTTTTATCGGATGTTCTGCCTTCACGAAAGTTTTCTTTTTCGTTGTTCGCGGAGAACCTGTTGGTATTACCCGCATTGTTTCTAAAACTAATTCCTGCCCTTCCTTTATAAATGTTACCGCCGGAATGGATATGGGTCTCCCCCCGAAAAACAAGACCGTGGCCATAGTAATGGTTGGGCCGGAATCCCCTGGAGTAACCCCAGCAAGCGGGGAGGTAAAATGACGGCCCCCACCATCCGCTGTACCAGCCCCCAAATCCCGGCCCGTATGAGTAATTAAACCAGTCAAAACCATACCCAAGACCAAAACCCCAGCCAAACCAGGGATTGTAACACATTCCAAACCCCCATGACCAGGGTCTTGCATAATAGAAATGGCCCCGCCACGGGCGGTAATAAAATCCGGTGCCGTAAACAAGCGTAGATCCGTAGATGTAACTATTAAGGTATCCCGGGGTATAGCCCATATAAATATAATCAGGCGTGATATCATATATATCAACGAATTTAACATTGTACACCGGTGAACTTGGGGGTATCAAGTCAAGATTTGCAGGACGCCTCGTGCTTACAGACCATGGACCGGTAGCACCGGATGAAATAAACCAAATTCCGTTATCAACCGCGTAATAGGCATGATTGTCAAATAACACCGTTGATGCCGTATTTACTGCGTATTGCAGATTTGTCCCGTCAATTGCCTGGAACTGCGGCAAACCATCGTAAGTGACCTGTGTGGATGCTTTTTTTCTATCCACTTTTGCTGTTTGTGGTATCTGGGCATCCATCACCGCTTCCCGTGCAGCTTTCGTCCCGGCGATGCTGGCCAGTACATTATCTTTTGGGGAACCCTCGGGAATCTTTGTAAAGTCAGCCGGTAACTGATCAGAGGCGATGTATAGCCATTGACTTTCGGGGGATAGCGTCTGCGAGCGGTACCAGCGGCCGGCAACCAATAGATAGTATTGTTTGCCCAGTGTTTCCAGGAAAATATCATTGGGCGAATTGCCAACATACAATAGAGATGTGCCAGGAATAGGCAGGTATTGTGCCTGACCATCAATTTCAATTAACTCAGCAGGCACTGTGCTCACTATGACCTTTGATGACACGCTATCTGTCGCGTTATTGGGGAGATTATTCGCCGATGACTGTGCGGACTTGTTATTTTCTATTTTCTTTTCAATCCTTTTAAGTTTTGAGGAGACGTTTATAAGCACCTGTGAATAAGGCCCGGTTGCCTGGGGCGAGGTGTACCATTTATCGCCTCCGTATAAATAAAATTGTTTATCCTTATCCTGGAGAATTGTAAACGGACTATTAATTACTTCATTAATATCAAACTGCTTATTTTTCTGAACGATCGGGTTTCCGTCGATGGTCACCAAAACGGCGGGGACATTGCTATATATAAACTTCGGCGCGGCGGTGCTGATGCCCGCAGATAGTTTAACCGCATTTGTTTCCTCGCTAAGGGAGCTCAGCAAATCATCCAATTGAATAGCGCCTGCTGTTATCGCAAAATTTGATTCCAGTGTTTTTTTAATGACTGCAATATCTAATTTGTTCGTATCAGCCGGAATCTTTAACGCGGTTACGTTAACCTGGCGAAAGGTCACCTGCCTGGCTTCCCGATCTGTTTCTACCGTGGAAGTAGCCCAAAAAGACCCAAAAACGGGCTCCGAATTATTTTTAGTAACGGATATTGCGGCCAATGTTTTGAGAACATTCCCTGAAAATGACTGGGGCTGTAACGGGTAAATCTTTATGGTAACGCCATCCGGCGACACGATGGTTTTCGGCCAGTTATCCTGAGCATAGCCTATCTGAAAACTGACCGCAGCTACTACTGTCAGGATAAACGTTTTAATGATTGTTTTCATTTGTTAATAATTAGTATTGATGACTAATTTAAAATTAACAAGCAGCCCCGGGATTATTCATTGCATTCGTCGAACAGGCATTTCCAATCGTTGAAGTGTTGTTCGATCTTGCAGATATGTCCCTTTTGACCAGTATTCTTACGGGCCAAAATGTAACGGATATTTTGATAACGTTATGCTATTATAGCGCCACCATACCAAAGTCTGAAATTTCGGAATAGTCAAAGGGTTGCTTTTTGAAAACTACGATTATCCTGAACCCATTAACGCTTTCAATAAATAACTCACCTCTTATTTCTTTCGCCAAACCATTGATCAGCTGTAAGCCAAGAGAAACCGGTGCCAGGTTTTCTTTACTTTTATGCATGCCGATACCGTTATCGGACAATTCAAGTATCACCGACTCTCCCTGGTCTTTCAAAGAAATATTAATTTCTCCCCGACGGTTACCGGGGAATGCATATTTGATCGAATTGGTCAGTGCCTCGTTGATGATCAGCGCTACGGGAATAGCGATCGCCGGATCAAGACCCACCTGATCTATGTCTAATAGACAATAGATCTGATCCGAAATGTCAAAACCATCTTTTAAGTATTGGACGAGTTCGGGTATATAGCCAGCCATATCAATCGTTTGAATATCTTCAGACTGATAAAGTTTCTGATGGATCAAAGACATCGTATAGATCCGGTTCTGGCTTTTTTCTATCGCTTTTAACGCATCGTTCTCCAGGTAGGCTGCCTGGGATTCCAGGAGGCAAATGATGGTATGCAGGTTATTCTTGACCCGGTGATGCACCTCTTTAAGCAGCCATTCTTTTTCCTCTAACAAAAAACCCAATTGTTTGTTTTGGCCGGTGATCGTTTCGTTGGTCTGAAGGATTACTTTGTTGATTTTTTGTTTATTTTTAAATTGTTTGTAAATCAGACCTGTGATCACAAAGAGGAATAAAATAGCGACGATGGTAATATTTTTGATCAGGGTTGTTTTATTAAGGACGGCTTTTTGAAGTTTGGCGCTTTCATCAAGAAAGCGTATATGCTGATCCTTTATTTTTAATTCATTTTCCTTTTTTTCCGTTTCAAACTGAACCTGGAATTGCTGAATTTGCCGGCTTTTCGCCGCAGTGAATATAGAATCGCGAATTTCAAAAAACTTAAGGAAATACTGGTTGGCTGCTTTAAAATCGTGCATTGCTGTATCCAACCTGTAGCATGCCCGGTAATGCGTACTGATCCTCATCGGATCTTTTAACTTCATCGACAATGCTCTGTCTATTTTTAAATGGGCGGCTGCGGCTGCATAATTCTTTGATTCGATATAGTAGATTATGATCGCTGCGTGCATATTAAGCTGCTCGCGCAAATCAAACTCGTATTTTTTTGACGCTAACAGTTGCAATAATTGCTTACAATAATACTGCGCTTCGCGCAGCTGTTTGAGTTGGTTATAAATACTCAGGTATGTGGCCGGAACCATAAAATCACACCGCTCCCCCCGGGGCTTTAAATACTTTTTGGGTACACTATTGGCAAATTCAAGCGCTTCCCGAGGTTTATTAACTTTGAAATAACTATTCCCGATATTAAAGAATAATAAAACAACATTGTTATAATCATTATTGATCTCCGCGATGCGAAGAGCACCTTTAAAATAGGTGATCGCCTTTTCTGTTTCCCCCATATCCACATATATGATGCCCAGCGTATTATAGATTACGCAGCGTTGCATACTCATATCTTTAACCTGTTCTGAGGTCTGAAGAGCCTTTAAAGCATATTTTATGGCTTCCGGGAAATTTTTGATGCTATAATATGCCCTGGCAATCAGCTCATAAATACCCTGAACCAGTGGATAATGGATAGACCGGTAATCTTCAAGAGATTCCTGAAGTAATTTTAAGGCCTTGACATGCTCATCCGACGTCGTATAAAGATCTGCCAAAAACTGGAGGCTTGCCGCTTTCAACTGGATATGATCCGTTGTTTTGCCGGCTTGACGGAGGCGGCTAACGCCTTGTTCAACCAACTTTACCTTTTGATCAAAATCTGAACGGCCACCTTCAGCAGAATAATATTCCGCATTTTCCAGATAAGCTTGGGCCAATAGATAATTATCCTTTTCACTGTTTAATATCTTTACGGCTTTTTCAGCCAATATTTTTCCTGCGGGCCTTTGGCCGCCTTCCCTGTAAAGACGGGCTTTCAATATCAGTATCCGGCCCTCTACCGTTTGGGATTTCAGGTGGCTATTGATCTGGTTTGCCTTGTCGATATAATTAGCCGCGCTGTCCAAATCAGTTCTTAACTCCCCTGACTTTTTTATCTGAGCATCGGCTAATGTTAACAATAAATTGATGCGGGTGGTATCTGATGTGCTCAACCTCAACAAATTGAGCAATGAATCGATTTTTGGAGGGGCGGTAAACTGGCCGTAGACGCCTGTGAACAAAAAAAACAAGAAAAAGCTGATAAGTAGTTTTTTAGGCATATTATGGTAAAGAATGTAACATTCAAGGTATAATCAAAAGCAGGACTGTTCCGAAGACATCTTTAACCGTAGGCCCCCTCCGATCAATCATGCTTGACTGGCTTACGCCCTATCTGCACGGTTTACCTCATCGCCAAATCCTTAGCCGCCATGTCTTGTTCACCGACTTACAATTAAGATGCCATCCTATTAAATAGCTAACCAACAGACACTTAACATATAACCATATCGTAAAAAAAGTGATATATCACAGCTTCACCTTTAAAAACGTGAAATAAAACAGTTTTTCAGATATGCGTTCGCGCAAAGTGAGATAACATCCAGGCATGCGGTGCGATATAACCGGACAACCAGCATAATTGAATTGCTTTTCAGCCTAAGTACTGACTGACAGCCGCTGCAAAAGGTGATGTCGGATTTATAAAAAGAATCACTATCAGGCTCGGTTTTCTCGGCTAACCGTAATTTAGGTCAATACTACCGGGCCGTTACCCGAACTCAACGACAGTAACCGCCCATTCAACGAATAAGTCTCCTCACCGGCTTTCCGTTCTATAATTTTACATTCATAACAAACACGAAGTGATGATTGGGATGCCGATCATGCACCGATGGGTTAATTTATATTCAAAACTACTTGGACCACGCAAATTCATAAACGATGAGAGCACATTTATCCATTATTCAACAATATCGGGAGGTGTTTAGAAAGCACCGCACAGATTCAATTATTGACATGGATAAACACAATTACCAAGATCATCCTTTTTACATTGCCAGACTTGAAACATTCGCCCTACAACTAAACGGTAAGTTTCCCTTAAGGCGCCAATCCCAGCATTATTTCGAATTAATAATAAAAGGAAAAGGTGTTAGAACCGTCGGCTGCACACAATTTGAAGTATCTGACAATATGCTGATTACGGTTCCGGCGAGGGTTGCTCACTCTGCTGAATTTGAAACTGAGGGAATTGAAGGTTTTATATTGGGATTCGATCTGGATTTTTTTCTTAATAAGTCCTTCCCCCGTTACCTGGTTGAAAATAAGCGTTCGCTGAATAACGCTGCGGTACCCAACTTACAGCTGACATCATCACAGGTCATCCACCTTTCCACTATACTGGAGTATCTGATTGAGGAAAGTGAAAATCCGGACAACGAACTTACCACTAACGAGATCATACCAGTAAAGATTTTAGAATTTCTGATCTTCTGCGATCGCTATGGTGCCTGTTCTGCAACGGGAAAAAGTGAACCCGGTTTCAACAAACTCGTTTTTGATTTTAACATGCTTATTGATAAACATTTTAAAGATCAGCGTTCAGTAAATTTTTATGCTGATGCCCTTAATCTGCATCCCAATAGTCTAAATGCCGTGATCAAATTTCACTCAGGCCTTTCGGCAAAATCTATGATCAACAAACGGATCGTAGAAGAATCCAGGTGTTTACTGTCAAATACCAGCCTTTCGATCAAAGAAATTGCAATCACCCTCGGATTTGAAGACCCTAATTATTTTTCCTTTTTCTTTAAAAGGGAAAAGGGTGTATCTCCGTTGGAATACAAACAAACCTTCTGTCTCAGATCAACTGCCTAAACCGACCACATTGAAGATTTGATAAGCCCCTGTAATTTCAGGCGTAGCCGCGTTAACACATTTCAGATCGAGATTTGTATTGATTTTTTCGTCAGATGAATTATGGTCGTAAAAGGATACTTAAAAAACATTCAAAATCTATTGAAACCAGCCTGGACGCTATCGGACTTTATATACACCCTTAAATGTGTCATTGGCGTATCCATTTGTTACATTATCTACCAACTTGTACCGCAATATCCTTTTTACTGGGCTATCGTATCGGTGGTTCTTGCATTTTCCAGGGATAACAGTAATGAGCAGGCATATAGCCGTATCGAGGCGAATATTCTGGGCTGCACGGTTGGTGCTTGTCTTTACCCATTTCATATACCTGAAATAGTGACGCTTTGCCTTGGGGTAGTGATCACTATAATTGCCGGCTTCTTACTTCATATCACAACAACCACAAGAACAGCTTTGGCGGCTTTGATCATTGTTGTTATCCAGGTAGAACAGACTAAACACTGGGAGGTCGCTATCCAGCGGGTCGTTTGCGTGGTAACTGGTTGTACAATCGCATTAGTACTTACACTGGTGTTTAATGTCATTTACAAAAACACGAATAAGGTTAAAAAAATGGATAGTAAACTACTACAATGATCCAGTATTTCGACGTCATCAAATTCATCTTGCCCGCCTGTTTCCGAATTAAATACCTTTTTTACGCTATAGATCGTAAGTGATTATATCTTCTCCCTCAAATATTTATTTTTTTCCGGGCATCCATCGAAAGCAGTTCATTGGCGGATGTCGAAGCCCCCTGCAACACATTAAACGAGCAATATATTGCTGCCATGATTAATCGGCGTTTTTAAACAAAAACTAAGAACTCCCTTTGATAATCCCATTTCAATGAGTTATGCCAAGCGTACCTTTGTCTTAGTGCACAGTCAGTAAATTGGTTTTCACATTATTGCTCTATCAAATTCAATTATAAAATAATGGCACAAAAAGTAGCGGCACAACTTGTAGATATTCTGGCAGACGCAGGCGTGAAACGCGTTTATGCGGTAACAGGCGACAGTCTAAACGAATTTAATTACGCGATAAAAAAAAGCGGAAAAATCAAATGGGTTCACGTCCGGCATGAAGAGGTCGGCGCTTATGCGGCAGCGGCCGAAGCACAACTGAACGGCATTGCCTGCTGTGCAGGCAGCAGTGGCCCCGGACATGTTCATTTGATTAATGGCTTATATGACGCCCAACGATCGGGCGCGCCGGTGATCGCTATCGCGTCAACCTGTCCGACAACAGAATTTGGAACCAGTTATTTCCAGGAAACCAATACGATCAAGCTATTTAACGACTGCAGTCATTATAACGAGATTGCCACAACGCCGGTCCAACTCCCAAGGATGGCTCAGGCGGCAATCCAGCATGCCATTCAAAGGAAAGGTGTCGCTGTGCTTGGTTTGCCAGGCGACGTTGCGGCTATGCAAGCTGCGGAAGGCGCAACCTCGACTGATGTCTTCTATACCAATCCGGTGATACGACCGTCTCACCAGGAAATTGCTGATCTTGCTAACCTGATCAACCAGGCGCCAAAGGTTTGTATTTTTTGCGGCCTCGGAGCGGTTACCGCGCACGATGAGGTTGTGGAACTTGCAGATAAGCTTAAAGCACCTGTAGGTTTTTCACTCCGGGCAAAAATGGGTATACAGTATAACAATCCTTACGAGGTTGGTATGACCGGTCTTCTTGGGCTGCCCTCGGCCCTGCACAGCATGCATGAGAGTGATCTGGTACTGCTCTTGGGTACGGATTTTCCATATATACCTTTTTTCCAAACGGGTAAAAAGATTGTGCAGATCGACGTACGTCCGGAAGCCTTGGGCAGACGTGCCAAGCTAACCATGGGCCTGCACGGTCAGATCCGTGATACGTTACTTGAGTTATTGCCATTGATCAGCAAACGCACAGACCGTAGCTTTATTGACGCCCAACTTCATGTATATATCAAAGCTAAGGAGCATCTTCAAACCTATGTGAAGGACAAGGGCACATCAGATTTATTACACCCGGAAGCTGTGATTTCAAGCATTGATCAGCTGGCCGCTGACAATGCCATATTTACCGCCGACACAGGTATGTCGTGCGTTTGGGCAGCCCGTTACCTTACTGCAACTGGCCGGCGCGATCTGCTGGGTTCATTTAACTACGGTTCCATGGCGAGCGCAATGCCACATGCTATTGGTGCTGCGTTTGCCTGTCCAGACCGTCAGGTAGTAGCGCTTTGCGGCGACGGAGGATTATCCATGCTGTTAGGGGATATTGCTACGATCAAGCAATACAACCTGCCCATTAAACTTATCGTCTTTAATAATCGTTCATTAGGTCTTGTTAAGTTAGAAATGGAAATACAGGGGCTGCCGGACAATGAGACCGACATGGTCAACCCAAATTTCGCCGCAATTGCAGAGGCCACAGGTATTAAAGGTATTTCGATACATGAGCCGGGAGAGATCCATGAAAAGCTCCGGCAAGCCTTTGAATACCCTGGCCCGGTATTGGTCGATATCTACACAGATCCGAATGCGCTGATGATTCCCCCAAAAATTGAATTGAATATGGTAAAGGGAATGGCAATGTCCATGACAAGGATGATGCTCGGCGGTAATTTCCAGGAGGTGCTGGATACGGTAAAAGCTAATTACAAGCATATGAATGAACTATTGGATTAAAAAATTTCGTGTTGAGTGTTAAGTAGGGGCCAGGTATCATTAATTGAACCTGGCTTTTTTTTCGAATAAGTAATCAGTCGTCACCCGTAATAAAGTCAAAAACTTCATGTCATTAGTAGCAGCTTTTAACTGGCGGTATGCCATCAAAAAATACGATACTTCCAAAAGGTCGATCCGGCTATTTTAGCGGATCTGATGGAAACGGTTTGTTTAGCCCCCTCTTCCTTTGGATTGCAGCCGTATCAATTTATTTTTGTTCATGATCAAGTCAAATTGGAAGAGATTAGTGCAGCCGCGCAGCGACAGCCGCAGATCATGACAGGTGCTCATGTCCTGGTGCTTGCGGTAGAAACCAATATCAATGAGCAAACCGTGGCCCGTTATTTTGATAAAGCAGCGGTTGTCAGGCACATTGAACGCAAGGACCTGGAACAACGCGAACAATTTATCAACGGCATGATCTGTAAACTGGATCATGGTCAGCGTATAACCTGGGCTGCCCATCAAGCCTATCTTGCTATTGGCGTATTTATCAGCGCGGCTGCGGAAGCCAGGATCGACGCTTCGCCAATGGAAGGCTTTGACAAAGTAAAGATCGATGAGATCCTGGGTTTAAAAGAAAAGAACCTGACCTCTACGTTGCTTTTTGTGATCGGCTACCGTTCTGCGGAGGATAAGTATGCGGATAGTTCAAAAGTGCGGAAAGAGAAGGAAGAGATTTTTATAACGGTCTGACCGAAAGATACAAATAACCTGAAAACATACCTCTGCTTATCTTCTTGCTTCTACAATCAAAACCGCCAGTTCATTATCCGTGGATTTGCTTTACGTATAAATTGATGTTAATAAAGTTCCGACGTTTAAGTCTTCAGAAGTTATCATAGCCCTTTCTGAGGATATAATTTTTTCAGGAAGTTTTTATAAAATCCCCGTGTCGAAACCTCTCTATGATGGCTTTATCCTTGTAAAGTCTGCTAACTGCGCACACACAGGTGGATTTGAAGCGTTTGTATTATTTTGTTTTAACATTTAAAAGGCGCTTACGTTCTTTTTCTTTTCTGTTGAAGTAACCGCGCAATAGAAAATTGTGTTTTAAAGCCTCGGTGATCTGATTAAAGTTATCTGTGCCGGTACGGACATTCACCAACATGGCGCGCAGGTTATTGGCCGCGGCTGTATCGGTAAGCATCATATTGATCGGTCCTTTGCCGTGGTCCAGCTTATAACTCAATTGTGTCGTAAGGTAGCTGATGGTATCGGTCGCATTTTTCATGTTGCCCGAAACGGCGATCAGATTGTTTACGATCTGGGTATCCCGAAGCAGTCTGCCAACCGCCCCTTTACCGTCTTTTATGCCGGCGGTCAGGCTGCGGATATCATTGCTTGCCAGGGCTGCGTTGCTTGTGGTACGGTCAAGGTTATCCAGACTTTGGCGCAACCTGCCGGCAGTTTGTTTATCTTTTAACAGCGCCAGGAGCTGACTGGAATCGAGTCCGGTGACGATATGTTTGAGCGTTTCGGATAGAACCGCGACATTATCACCTATTCTTGCCATTTTTGGCAGCATCTTGTCAATCCTGAACACCTCCTGGCTGACCAGCAGATCGCCGTCGTGAATTGGTGAAACGGTGCCGGTTCCCGGCCTGATATTAACCACTTTATCACCTATTAGCCCGTCTGAACCTATCGAGGCAATAGCGCTTCGGCTGATATAAGGACTAGTCTTTTTATTGATCAGTAACTTCACTTCGATCGTTGTGTCATTAAGAATGTAAGTACGCTCTACACTACCTGCCGGCATTCCGGCATACAAAACGTTATCGCCTTCCATTAGTCCGTTGAGATCCGAAAACCGAACCCGGACCTCCAGCCCGGAAGCCCAGCTGTTCTGATTTTTCCCTATAAAATAAAGAGTGCCCATCAGTAGAACGATTCCCGCAAGAACAAATCCGCCAAGCTTAATATTATTTTTATTTACTGTTTCCATAATCATTCAAAAAATTGTCTGATGTGCTCATCATTATTAGTCTCGAATTCACTGTAAGTACCTTCAAAATAACTTTTCCCGTCCAGAAGAAGAACGATACGATCTGCGGTATTTTTCACACAATTCATATCATGTGAAATGATAATCGATGAAGTATTGTATTTATCCTGCAGCTTTACTATGAGCTGATCGATATCGCGTGCAGTAACGGGATCAAGTCCCGTTGTAGGCTCGTCATATAAAATAATGCTGGGTTTCAAAATCATGGTACGCGCCAATGCAATTCGTTTCTGCATACCCCCGGAAAGTTCACCGGGCATCATATCGACCGTATTTTCAAGATTTACGTTGGCCAACGCTTCCATTACCATTTCATCCACTTCAGACTGCTTCAGTTTAATCCAGTGACGTCTTAGCGGAAATTCCAGATTTTCTCTCACGCTCATAGAATCATAAAGTGCATTACCCTGAAAAAGAAAACCAATATGTGTACGTACCTGATCAAGGTCCCTCTCTCCTATCCCAACCATTTCTTCGCCATATATCCGTATACTACCCTGATCGGGTATCAGTAAACCGATGATACACTTTATCAGCACAGATTTTCCTGCCCCGGACTTTCCCAGAACAACTACGTTCTCTCTTTCTTGTAAGGTAAGGTCGAACTGATCAAGGATCTTCCTGTCTCCGAAAGTCTTTGTTACCCCCTTAATGATTAATGGGGGCTGGTTATCATCCTTATCATCGGGGAGAAACATTTTCTTCATGAGTTTTAATTTAAATGAAGTAAGTTGGTCACCTGCACCGCAATAAGATCGATCAAAAAGATCACTATTGAAGATAATACAACGGCGGAGTTCGCCGAATTTCCGACACCTCGGGTACCGTTACTCGACGTAAAGCCTTTATAACAACCAATAATGCTGACTGCAAATCCAAAAAAAAATGTCTTCGCCACAGCCGGTAACAGGTCGTCAAAAGATAATTGGGAAAGCACCTTTTGAAAGAAAAGCGGGAGGCTGATCACTGAAGTTGCATTAATACCAATAAAAGAGCCACCAAG